>OFIS01000069.1_pt1 | contig 134905 bp, 120 predicted proteins | sample 1775071 | NCBI WGS metagenome assembly OFIS01 (sample SAMN08195774, study PRJEB24354) | sludge metagenome | isolation source: sludge from phenol fed wastewater aerobic bioreactor C | place: India: Nagpur | collected 2016-09-17 | reverse complement strand
GTCTTCCCATGGTCAACGTGACCAATGGTGCCGATGTTGCAATGCGGCTTCGAACGGTTGAACTTCTCTTTGGCCATGGGACTCTCCGTTGGGTCTCTCTGGCAAGGTCCAGGTTAATGGGGAGCGCGAAAGGTTCAGGCGTACTTCGCCTGAACCTCCTGCGCGACGTTCGACGGCACCTGCTCGTAGTGGTCGAACTGCATGGTGAAGGTGGCACGGCCCTGGCTGAACGAGCGCAGGGTGTTCACGTAGCCGAACATGTTCGCGAGCGGCACCATCGCATTGATGACGTTGGCGTTGCCGCGCATGTCCTGGCCCTGGATCTGGCCACGGCGGGAATTCAGGTCGCCGATGACGGAGCCGGTGTAATCCTCCGGCGTCACCACCTCGACCTTCATGATGGGCTCGAGCAGCACCGAGCCGCCCTTCTGCAGGGCTTCGCGGAAGCCGGCGCGGGAGGCGATCTCGAACGCCAGAGCGGACGAGTCCACTTCGTGGAAGGCGCCGTCGATGAGCTGCACCTTCACGTCCACCACCGGGAAGCCGGCGAGGACGCCGTTGCCGAGCACGCTCTCCAGGCCCTTCTGGACGCCGGGGATGTACTCCTTCGGCACCGCGCCGCCGACGATGAGGCTCTCGAACTCGAAGCCCTTGCCGGCCTCGTTGGGCTCGACCACGAACTTCACCCGCGCGAACTGGCCGGTACCGCCGGTCTGCTTCTTGTGGGTGTAGTCCACCTCGGTCTTCTTCGTGAGGGTCTCACGATAGGCCACCTGGGGCGCGCCGATGTTGGCGTCCACCTTGTAGGTGCGCTTCAGGATGTCGACCTTGATGTCGAGGTGCAGCTCGCCCATCCCCTTAAGGATGGTCTGGCCACTCTCGTGATCGGTGGACACCCGGAAGGACGGATCCTCGGCGGCCAGCTTCGACAGGGCGATGCCCAGCTTCTCCTGGTCGGCCTTGGACTTCGGCTCGATGGCGATCTCGATGACGGGCTCCGGGAACTCCATCTTCTCGAGGATCACCGGCTTCTCGGTCGAGCACAGCGTGTCGCCGGTGCGGACTTCCTTGAGGCCGGCGAGCGCGACGATGTCGCCCGCATAGGCTTCCTTGATGTCCTCACGGTTGTTGGCGTGCATGAGCAGCATCCGCCCCACCCGCTCGCGCTTGTCGCGCGTGGAGTTGAGCAGGCCCATGCCGGCTTCCATCACGCCCGAATAGACGCGGCAGAAGGTGATGGTGCCCACGAAGGGGTCGTCCATGATCTTGAACGCGAGGACGGACAGCGGCTCCGCGTCGGAGGGCTTGCGGTCGGTCTCTTCCTCGGTCTTGAAGTCGATGCCCTTGATGGCGCCGCGATCGATCGGGGACGGCAGATAGTCCACCACCGCATCGAGCAGGGGCTGCACACCCTTGTTCTTGAAGGCCGAGCCGCAGAACACGGGGTTGAACTTGCGGCCGATGACCGCGAGGCGGATCAGCTTCTTGAGCGTCTCCTCGTCCGGCTCCACGCCGTCGAGATAGGCAGTCATGGCATCGTCGTCGAGCTCGACGGCGGCTTCCACCAGCTTGTTGCGGTATTCGGCAGCCTTGTCGGCGAGATCCGCGGGGATCTCCTCGTCGTGATACTTCGCGCCGAGGGCTTCATCTTCCCACACCACCGCCTTCATGCGGACGAGGTCGATGATGCCCTTGAAGTTGTTCTCGGAGCCGATCGGCAGCTGGCAGCACACCGGGTTGCCGGCCACGCGGTCGACGATCATCTCGACGCAGCGGTAGAAGTCGGCGCCGATCTTGTCCATCTTGTTGACGAACACGATGCGCGGCACGTTGTACTTGTCCGCCTGGCGCCAAACCGTCTCGGTCTGCGGCTCCACGCCCTGGTTGCCGTCGAGCACGCACACCGCGCCGTCGAGCACGCGCAGGGAGCGCTCCACCTCGATGGTGAAGTCCACGTGCCCGGGGGTGTCGATGATGTTCAGGCGCTTGCCCTGCCAGAAGGCGGTCGTCGCGGCCGACGTGATGGTGATGCCGCGCTCCTGCTCCTGGGTCATCCAGTCCATGGTGGCAGCGCCGTCGTGGACTTCACCGATCTTATGGCTCTTGCCGGTGTAATAGAGGATGCGCTCCGTGGTCGTGGTCTTGCCCGCATCGATGTGGGCCATGATCCCGAAGTTACGGTAGTCCTCGATCGCATGAGTACGCGGCATGACAGTCGTCCTCTCCGATCACCAGCGATAATGCGAGAAGGCACGGTTGGCTTCGGCCATCCGGTGCGTGTCCTCGCGCTTCTTCACGGCGGCGCCGCGATTGTTGGCGGCATCGAGCAGCTCGGCGGAGAGACGCTCCACCATGGTCTTCTCGTTGCGCGCCCGGGCGGAGGCGATCAGCCAGCGGATCGCCAGGGTCTGGCGACGCTCGTTGCGCACTTCCACCGGAACCTGATAGGTGGCGCCACCCACGCGGCGGGAGCGAACCTCCACCGCCGGCGCCACGTTCTCGAGCGCCTGGATGAACACTTCCACCGGATCGTGCTTGGCCTTCGCCTCGACCACGTCGAGGGCGCCGTAAACGATATTCTCGGCCACCGACTTCTTGCCGTCGCGCATCACGGAATTCATGAAGCGGGACAGGGTGGTGGAGCCATACTTGGCGTCCGGGATGACTTCGCGGCGCTCGGCCTTGTGACGACGGGACATCGTTCAGTTCCTCACTTCAGCCGATCACTTGGGCCGCTTGGCGCCGTACTTCGAACGGCGCTGCTTGCGATTCTTGACGCCCTGGGTGTCGAGCACGCCGCGCAGGATGTGGTAGCGCACGCCGGGAAGGTCCTTCACGCGGCCGCCGCGGATCATCACCACGGAGTGCTCCTGGAGGTTGTGACCCTCGCCCGGGATGTAGCCGATCACTTCGTAGCTGTTGGTGAGCCGCACCTTGGCGACCTTACGAAGGGCCGAGTTCGGCTTCTTCGGGGTCGTGGTGTAGACGCGCGTGCACACCCCGCGCTTCTGGGGGCTCGCCTGAAGCGCCGGCGCCTTGTCGCGCGCCTTCTGCGCTTCGCGCGGCTTACGGATCAGCTGGTTGATCGTCGGCATGTACGCCTTCGCCTCGTCCTGATCTGCGGCGGATGCCGCATCCTTAAGTTTCGACGGCCATCGCGGCCGCCACGAACGGCCGCCGGATGGCGGCCTTTTGAAATCTTCCGGACCGGACGATGGTTCCGCCCGGCCGCACAACGAACGCAAAAGGCGCCGTCCACCGCCCGCAATCGGGGGCAGACACGCCTTTCTCGCGACAGAGGATCACGACGCTCAATCCCTCATCGGGTTTCCCCGAGGGCTGCGCCGCGATCATGCACCTGAAGTTATCGCAGTGCTGTTCCTGGCAGCGTTTCGGCTCCTGGATCGGAAATCAGTGGCAGCGGTGAGCTGCGGGGAAATTGATTCCGACCGTTCAGGCGCCGACCGCCTGCCGCGAAGTGGAGCGCTTCTACGCGGACGGCGGCCCAACGTCAAGTGAAAAGCGGCATCGATGAAGGAAAACACGCCGCTCGGGAGACCCGCCGCCGAGCTCGGGGCGCGGCCCGGGCGCGGGCATGTTACGGCTCCACGAACCCAAGCAGCAGAAGGGCCCGCCGGGCGGTCTCCCGGTTGGCGCAGGCGGCGATCATGGGCTGGGCCATGGTGCCGCTGTAATAGGTATCATAGAAGCGGCAGGTGAGGTCGCGCGTCTCGATCCAGGAGCGCTGCATGGCCCTGAGGTGAGTCGCCTGATCGGGCGTGAGCCCCTTCAGGAGCCGCTGGTAGGAGCCGTTGAGCATCCGGTCCCAGGCGGCCTGCTCGCGGTCGTAGCACGCCACCGTGTCGGCGGTGCTGTGGGCGGTCTCGGCGCAGGCGTCGCCGACGATGCCGATGCAGCGCTCCGGCGTCGTCTTCCACGTGGCGAGACAGCGCGCGAGGGCGGCGGAGGGGTCCCCCGATTCGGCCCGCGCCGCGCCGGAGACGCCGGAAAGAATCGCAAGGGCAAGCGCAAGACGTCCGCCGACGGCGGCGACCCGGCTGCCGATGACCCTCAGGCCCCGCCGACCCATCATGCCCCTGCCCCGCACGTTCGTTCCCCGCGCCGATGCCGCCACCGGCGCGGGGAAGCTTCGTCAGACGCGCAATCAGCCCAGCAGGCCGGCGACGCCGTCGCGCTCCTCGAGGAGCTCCTTGAGGGTCTTGTCGAACATGGTCTTGGAGAAGTCGTCCATGGGCAGCCCCTGGACCACCTCGTACTCGCCCGCGGTGCACACCGCCGGCATGCCGAACACGATGCCTTCCGGAACGCCGTAGGAGCCGTCGGAGGCGACGCCCATGGACACCCACTTGCCGGCGGTGCCGTGGATCCAGTCATGCATGTGATCGACGGCCGCGTTGGCGGCGGAGGCGGCGGAGGACAGGCCGCGGGCCTCGATGATGGCGGCGCCGCGCTTGCCCACGGTGGGGAGCAGGGTCTCGCGGTACCAGGTCTCGTCGTTGATGATCTCGGGCAGCGGCTTGCCGTTCGCGGTGGCGAAGCGGTAGTCCGCATACATGGTCGGAGAGTGGTTGCCCCACACCGCGACCTTCTCGATGTCCTTGGTGGCGATGCCGCCCTTGGCCGCGAACTGGGAGAGCGCGCGGTTGTGGTCGAGGCGCAGCATGGCGGTGATGTTGCGGGCCGGCAGGTCCGGAGCCGACTTGGCGGTGATGTAGGCGTTGGTGTTGGCCGGGTTGCCGACCACCAGCACCTTCACGTCGCGCTTGGCCACCTCGTTGAGGGCCTTGCCCTGCACCTTGAAGATCTCGGCATTGGCCGAGAGCAGGTCGGCGCGCTCCATGCCCTTCGAGCGGGGACGGGCGCCCACCAGGACGGCGGCGTCGATATCCTTGAACGCCACCTTCGGATCGTCGGTGATGACGACGCCGGCGAAGGTCGGGAACGCGCAGTCCTCGATCTCCATCACGACGCCGCCCACGGCGGCCTGGGCCTGGGGCAGGTCGAGGAGCTGCAGGATCACCGGCTGATCCTTGCCGTACATGTCGCCATTGGCGATGCGGAAGAGAAGCGAGTAGCAGATCTGACCGGCGGCGCCCGTGACGGCGACGCGAACGGCGGGTTTGGTCATGAGAGGAAGCCCCTTGCCTTGGAGAGCCCTTTAGGCTCGGGGGCGCAATCTATGCCGCACGGCCCCGGATGGAAAGCCGGCTGCACCGGACCTTTCGTCGAGGGGCACCGGGCCGGCCCGGCCGCGTTCGCGGACCTTAGAATATCATGTAAGTATTTGTAATCACGCAGATATATAGGATTATCGGCGCTTGCCGCCACCGTCCGGCCCGGCCGCCCGCGGCGCATCGCCGGCGGGTGTGCGCTGCATCATAGGACGATCACGTGATTTTCCAGCTCGTTCTCGTCGTCGGCGCGGGGCGGCAGCGGACCGGCCAGGAGGTCGCCGGCAAGGCGGACCCCTTCCACCAGCCCGTCGGCGAGGCTGCCCTCGGCGGCGCGCGCCGACACGGCCTCGCAGATCTGCCGCCACGCCGCGTGACCGAGGATCTCGTGCACGCCGTCGTCGGCCACCACCTCCACCAGGCGCTCGCGGGCGGCGGCGAAGATGAGAATGCCGGTGCGCCCCTCGGTCTGCGGCACCCCATGGGCGAGGAACAGCTCGATGGCGGCGGCCCGCGCCGCGGCGCGCAGGGCCGGTCGCGGCACCACGTGGGGCGCCACCTGCGGCAGCATGAGCACGCCCGCCAGAACCACGAAGATCACCGCCTGCAGGCTCAGCACCTGGATGTCGCGCAGCACCAGGAAGATCGCGCCGATCCACGGCAGCACCAGCGCCAGCAGCGCGGCCCACATGACGGAATAGAAGCGGTGCTGCACCAGGGGCGCGCTCGCCACCACCACCAGGATCTCCGCCGCCGTGCGGGCCTCGGCCTCGGTCACCGCGTCGCCGATGCGTGCCAGGGCCTCCGCCGGCAGGCCGATGTCCCTTGCCTCCCCGGTCCGGAAGGTCTCCGCCCGCTGGATCATCGATCGCCTCCCGTCACGCAGGTCGTCCCGCAGATCGCCACGCCGGCGCGGCTGCCCGCTCCCGAACTGGCGCCAGCGCCGCCTCGCTCCCGTCGCTCCTTGGCCGTGGGCTGCGCGCGCATGGTCACCATCCTCCGGAGGCCCCGCCGCCGCCGGACGAGCCGCCGCCCCCCGATGCACCGCCGCCCGAACTGCCGGACGCGCCGCCCGACGCGCCGGACCGCCCTCCCCCGCCGCCCGAGCCGGTGCTGGTCCGGGTGCGGATATTCGCCCCGAGGCGGCCGATGAAGACGATCACCTTGCGCACCCGGCTGTCCGGCGAGGACGGCACCAGACCGAAGGCCACCAGCAGGTTGCAGCAGGCGGTGATGGCGACAAAGGTGGCGAGCGCCAGCACCACATAGTCGAAGACCTTGTCACCCTCGAACGGCGCGGCGAGCGGCGCGGGCGCCTCGCCTTCCGCCGCCAGGGCGCCCCACGCGGGAGCGGATGCCGCGAGCGCCAGGACAGAGAGGACCGCAAGCCGCACGCGCGCCGCGAGCGCCGGTCCTCGGGGAAGATCCCGGTCGATGCCGGCCCTCCGGCCATCGCCCGCGTCCGGCCGCCGCTGGCCCATGCTCACCATCCCCCGGAGGCGCCGCCGCCTCCGGACGAGCCGCCGCCGCCGCCCCAGCCTCCACCGCCGGACCAGCCCCCGCCGCCGCCCGACCAGCCGCCCCGGCCCTGCCCCCAGTCCCAGGTGGTGATGGGGCCGCTCGCCCACGGATCGGCACCGCGCCGGCGCCCCGCCATGGCGCCCGGGCTTCCGCCCCGGCCGTTGCCCCCGCCGCGCGAGGCGCGCCACAGGATGTAGGCCCACACCGCGATCATGATGAACAGAAGGATGAGGTTGAACCAGTCCTCGTCGCTCGTGGCGGGCTCCTCGGCCCGCTTCGCCCGGTCCCGCGCCTCGGCCGGATCGAGGTTCAGCACCTCCAGCACCGCATCGGTGCCCTTCCGGACGCCGCCGGCCATGTCGCCCGCCTTGAAGGACGGAACGATCGCGTTGCGGATGATCAGGCTGGACACCGCATCGGTGAGGATGCCCTCAAGGCCATATCCCGCCTCGATGCGCACCTTGCGCTCGTTGGGCGCCACCAGAAGGAGCACGCCGTTGTTCTTCGTCTTCTGGCCGATCTGCCAGGCGCGGAACAGGCGGTTGGCGTAGTCCTCCACGGAGGTGCCCTGCAGCGACGGCACCGTGGCCACCACGACCTGGTCGGTGGTCTTGGCCTCCTGCGCCGCGAGCCGGGCTTCGAGCGCCGCCACCGTCGCGGGATCGAGGATGTGGGCGGCGTCCACCACCCGCCCGGTGAGGGCGGAATAGGTGAGCTCGGCAAACGCCGTCGCCAGCCCGGCGGCAAGCGCGAGCGCGACGATCAGCGCCAGCGCGAGCGCCTGCCCCGCCCCGCTCGGGAGCGGGAAGCGGGCGGCCGGTGGCGCGCCGCGAGAGCGCCGCTGGAGCATGGCGCGGGCCCCGCCCTTTGCCCTACTTGCCGAAATTCACCTTGGGCACCTGCATCTGCTGCTCGGAGATGGTGAAGGTCTCCATGGGCTTGTAGGAGCGGTAGAGGGTCATGGCCCAGAGCAGGCCGGGGAAGGTCTTCAGCTCGGTGTTGTAGGCCTGCACCGCCTGGATGTAGTCGCGCCGCGCCACCGCGATGCGGTTCTCGGTGCCCTCGATCTGCGATTGCAGGGCGAGGAAGTTCTGGTTCGACTTGAGCTCCGGATAATTCTCCGTCACCGCAAGCAGGCGGCCGAGCACGCCGGACAGCTGCGCCTGGGCATCCTGGAACTGCTTGAACTTCTCGGGATCGGTGATGGTGGAGGCGTCCACCTTGATGGCGGTGGCCTTGGCGCGCGCCTCGATGACCGAGGTCAGCACGTCCTTCTCCTGGGTGGCGTAGCCCTTCACGGTCTCCACCAGGTTGGGGATGAGGTCGGAGCGGCGCTGGTACTGGTTGAGCACCTCGCTCCAGGAGGCCTTGGCCTGCTCCTCCTTGGTGGGAATGACATTGATGCCGCATCCCGCCAGCAGCAGCGAGGCGAGGATCGCGAAGAACGGCACCTTGAGGCGCGACAGTCCCGGGATTGCGAGCGAGGCCACGGTCATTCTCCCCCTACCTTGGTGAGTCGGCGGCCCTCGGACCGCAGGCACCGGCCCTTCTAGCACGCCGGGGCGCGCAGATCAGTCCCCGCGCGGCGTCCGCGGCGCTTCTTTCACCGTGCCGCGGCCGCTCAGCCGTCGGACGGCCGCGGCAGGAGCAGCGGCGCCTCCGGCGCATCAAGCGTTTCGGGACGCCGATAGTAGCCCGGCAGGTCCTGCGCCTCGTCGAGCCGGGCGAGGCGCACCGCGAGGTCTTCCGCGAGCGCGAGGTTCACCTCCAGGAGCCGCTGCGACATGAAGGAGCGGAAGTAGTTGCCCCACATGAATTCCTGGAACGGCGTGTCCTCGTTGGAATAGGCCCGGCCGCGCACGCCGCGCGCCAGGGTGCGCCAGGGATTGTCGGTGAGGTCCTTGACGTGGTGCGGGATCTTGGCGAACGGGCGCCGGTTGCCTTCCGCATCGAACGGCCAGCAGTAGCCGCGCTGCTCCATGTCCAGCCAGAACCGCTTGGGATCGAGCTGCGAGAGGTCGGCGAAGCAGGAGCCGAGCAGGACCTTCTGCCGTCCGGCGCGCAGTATGGCGCGGCAGAAATGGTGGTGATCCACCATGTAGATCTCCCGCTTGGGCCCGATCACATAGGGGATCGCCTTCTCCTCGACGAGCTTGTCGAGCTGCTCCTTCGAGCGGGTGCGCATGGCCTTGGCGCGGCGCCTCACCTCGGCGAGGCCCAGGCTGAACTGCGTTGGCCGCAGGTCGTCGATATCGATCTTCTCCAGGCTCGCCACGGCGCCCTCCCCCAGATGCGACATCCCTAGCTCACAGGTCCGCCCCAATACAACCGTGGCCCGACCTGCGGGAGGCCGGGCCACGGGAACGCAACGGCAGAGGCGCGCCGGGCGCCGTCCGGTCAGCCGGGGGAGATCATGTTCTCCGGGCGCACGACGGCGTCGAACTCCTCGTTGGTGACATAGCCGCCGCCCACGGCCTCCTCGCGCAGGGTGGTGCCGTTCTTGTGGGCGGTCTTGGCGATCTTGGCGGCGTTGTCGTAGCCGATCTTCGGGGCCAGCGCGGTGACCAGCATGAGGGAGCGCTCCAGCGCCGCCTTGATGTTGTCCACCCGCGGCTCGATGCCCACGACGCAATTGTCGGTGAAGGAGATCGCCGCGTCGGCGAGCAGACGCACCGACTGCTGGAAATTATAGGCCATCACCGGGTTGTAGACGTTGAGCTCGAAATGGCCCTGGCTGCCGGCAAAGGACAGCGCGGCATTGTTGCCGAACACCTGCACGCAGACCTGGGTGAGCGCCTCGCACTGGGTGGGGTTCACCTTGCCGGGCATGATGGAGGAGCCGGGCTCGTTCTCGGGCAGCGCCAGCTCGCCGAGGCCGGAGCGCGGGCCCGAGCCCAGCAGGCGGATGTCGTTGGCGATCTTGAACAGCGAGACCGCAACCGTGTTGATGGCGCCGTGCGAGAACACCATGGCGTCATGGGCGGCGAGCGCCTCGAACTTGTTGGGCGCGGTGGTGAACGCGAGGCCGGTGATGCCGGCGATCTTCTCCGCCACCTTCTCGGCGAAGCCGATGGGGGCGTTGAGGCCGGTGCCCACCGCGGTGCCGCCCTGGGCGAGCTGCATCAGCAGCGGCAGGGTCTGCTCGATGCGGTAGATGCCGTTCTCCACCTGCTGGGCATAGCCGGAGAACTCCTGGCCGAGGGTCAGCGGGGTGGCGTCCTGGGTGTGGGTGCGGCCGATCTTGATGATGTCCGCCCACTGCTCCGACTTCGCCTTCAGGGCGCCGTGCAGATGCTTGAGGGCGGGAATCAGCCGCCGCACGATCTCCTCCGCGGCCGCCACGTGCATGGCGGTGGGATAGGTGTCGTTGGACGACTGGCTCATGTTGACGTGATCGTTGGGATGGACCGGCTTTTTCGAGCCCATCTCGCCGCCGAGCATCTCGATGGCGCGATTCGAGATCACCTCGTTGGCGTTCATGTTCGACTGGGTGCCCGAGCCGGTCTGCCACACGGCGAGCGGGAAGTGGTCGTCGAGCTTGCCGTCGATCACCTCCTGGGCGGCAGCGATGATGGCCGCGCCGAGCGCCGGATCGAGCCGGCCGAGCTCCATGTTGGTCTCGGCCGCGGCGCGCTTCACGATGCCGAGCGCCCGCACCACCGGAAGCGGCTGCTTCTCCCAGCCGATCTTGAAGTTGCCCAGCGAGCGCTGCGCCTGGGCGCCCCAATAGCGGTCCGAGACGACCTCGATGGGGCCGAATGTGTCAGTTTCTGTGCGGGTCGTCATGGCTCAGCCCCTCCAGCTCGTCGTGAAGCAGTTTGTCGGCAGGTCTTTAGTGCGCGATCGGGTCCGATGGAACCATCCTGTGGTTCCATCGCACGGGCAAATCGCTTCTTAAAACTTTTTAAAGAGTCGGATTGATCGTTTTTCAGTGAATCCGTTCAGGCAACTGGCGAAAAAACAGTTCTCGCTTTCCGCGCGTTCCAAAACGGCGGCAATTGTGCAGTGCGCGGCCTCTTAGCACAGATCCCGGGCGGCCGGGGAGACGCCCGCAGTCCGTAAAATAGTTCCAGAACGGTAGCCCGTGGAGGGGGCGCAACTCGGATTTCGCCATATCTTCGATCCATTCGAAGAGGTACGTTCTTCAGAGTGCAGTGGGGGCGGTCCGGCGCAAGCCATCGACCGGAGAGGACGCAATCGTCGAACAGACAATCCGTCGGCCGTCTTTGGGGGAGGCGGCCAAACGTCGAGGTTAGCCGTTGGGTGACGTGGTCAACCTTCACAAGCTGCGCAAGGCGCAGGCCCGTCGCATGGAGCAGGTCAAGGCCGAGGAGAATCGCGTTCGTTTCGGGCGCACCAAGGCCGAACGCCACGCCCAGAGCGAGGAGCAGGAGCGCGAACGCCGGCGGCATGACGGCCACGTCCTGACCGAGAGGGACAAAACATGAAAAGCCCCGTGGTGAAGCGATCCATCGTCATCGCCGGACACAAGACCAGCGTCAGTCTCGAGGATGCCTTCTGGGAAGCCCTGAAGGAGATTGCGAGCAATCGCCGCATGACGCTTTCCGATCTCGTGGCTACCATCGATTCCGGGCGCACCCAAGGGAACCTGTCGTCGGCCATTCGTCTGTTCGTGCTGGATCACTATCGCGGCGCTGCGGCCAGCGGGCGCGCCGTGGGCACCAACGAGCGCATGGGCGTCTCCAGCCCTCCCGTTGCGTAAGCTCGGGTTCCTCCCTATCTCAGGTCGGGTGGGCGCGCGCCGCGTTGAAACGTGACGCGCGCTTTCCTATAACCGCCCGGCCCGGCGGGGCATGTGCGCTGCGCCGATCCTGCGTGACGCCACTCCGCGCGCGATCAGGCAGGACGAGGTCAAGACGCGGCGGCGGTTTTGCGGCGCCGCCGACGGGAGACGCGGATGTCGTGGAAGAATCAGAGTGGCGGGCCGTGGGGCAACGGGCCACGCGGCCCCTGGGGCACCGGCCCCTCCTCGTCGGGACCGACACCGCCGGATATCGAAGATTTGATCCGCCGCAGCCAGGACAAGCTGCGCGACATGATGCCCGGCTCGCTCGGCGTGAAAGGCATCATCCTGCTCATTGCCCTGGTGGTGGTGGGCTGGCTGCTCTCCGGCTTCTACCGCGTCGAGCCCAACGAGCAGGGCGTGGTGCTGCGCTTCGGGCAGTTCGTGGGCACCACCCAGCCGGGCCTGAACTATCACTGGCCCTACCCCATCGAGACGGTGCTCCTGCCGCAGGTCACCAACGTCAACACCATCGACATCGGCACCCGCGGCGGCAGTGACAGCCGGCGCGGCTCGGTGGCGCGCAACGTGCCCGAGGAAAGCCTGATGCTGACCGGCGACGAGAACATCGTCGACGTGGACTTCGCCGTGTTCTGGCGGATCTCCAATGCGGAGGAATATTCCTTCAACGTCCAGAACCCGGAAGGCACCATCAAGGCGGTGGCCGAGAGCGCCATGCGCGAGGTGATCGGGCGCACCAACATCCAGCCCATCCTCACCGGCGCGCGGCAGAACATCGAGACCGCCGTGCAGGACCTCATGCAGCAGGTGCTCAACAGCTACAAGGCGGGCGTGCAGGTCACCCAGGTGCAGATGCAGAAGGTGGACCCGCCGGCCCAGGTCATCGACGCCTTCCGTGACGTGCAGGCCGCCCGCGCCGACGCCGAGCGCGCCCAGAACGAGGCCCAGACCTACGCCAATTCGGTGCTGCCCCAGGCCCGCGGCGAGGCGGCGCGCATCGAGAATGCGGCCCAGGCCTATCGCGAGCGCACCGTGGTGGAGGCGCGCGGCCAGGCCGACCGCTTCCTCAAGGTGCTCGACGAATATGAGAAGGCGCGGGACGTGACCCGCCAGCGCATGTATCTCGAAACCATGGAGCGCGTGCTCGGCGGCATGGACAAGGTGGTGATCGACCAGAAATCCACCGGAGCGCCCGGCCAGGGGGCCGGCGTCGTCCCGGTGCTGCCGCTGAACGACCTGCTGCGCCAGGGCGACGCGGCCTCCCGATCCGCGGCTTCCGCGACCTCCACCCAGGCCCAGGGAGCCAAGCGATGAAAAGCCCCCTCCTCGGCGGCGTGCTCGCCGTCATCGGCATCATCTGCCTGGTGCTGCTCTATTCGGCCGCCTACACCGTGAACCAGACCCAGCAGGCCCTGGTGGTCCGCCTCGGCGAGCCGCTGCGCGGCGTCATCGGGCCGGGCCTGCACTGGAAGGTGCCGTTCATCGACAGCGTGGTCTATTTCGACAACCGCATCCTCGACATCGAGAACGCCTCGCAGGAGGTCATCGCCTCCGACCAGAAGCGCCTCGTGGTGGATGCGTTCGCGCGCTATCGCATCACCGATCCGCTGCGGTTCTACCAGGCGGTGGGCACCATCCAGGGCGCCAACGCCCGCCTGTCCACGGTGCTCAACTCGTCGCTGCGCCGGGTGCTCGGCGAGAACACCTTCACCCACGTGGTGCGCGACCAGCGCGAGAGCCTGATGCGCCAGATCAGCGACCAGGTGAACCGGGAGGCCGCCAACTTCGGCATCACCGTGGTGGACGTGCGCATCCGCCGCGCCGACCTGCCGGAGGCCAACAGCCAGGCCATCTTCCAGCGCATGCAGACGGAGCGCCAGCGCGAGGCGGCCGAGATCCGCGCCCAGGGCAACGAGGCGGCCCAGCGCACCCGCTCGCGGGCGGATCGCGAAGCCGCCGTGGTGGTGGCGGAAGCCAACTCCAAGGGCGAGCAGCTGCGCGGTGAAGGCGACGCCGAGCGCAGCCGGGTGTTCGCCGACGCCTATGGCAAGGATCCGGACTTCTTCTCCTTCTACCGCTCCATGCTGGCCTACGAGGCGAGCATGAAGGCCAGCGACACCCGCATGCTGCTGAGCCCGGATTCGAACTTCTTCCGCTACTTCCAGAATCCGGCCGGCAACGCGGCCCTTCCGGGGCCGCGGGTGAGCGGCGCCGCCTCCGGCAACTGACGACAATGGCGGGTGCGGGCGAGGCGATGCGCCGTCCGCACCCGCCCGTTTCCCCCGCCGCGCGGCAATGACGAAAGGTCGGACGGCCTGCCCGCGGACCCCGGCCGGAGGGGCCGGCGACCCGCGCGCGGCCTCACCAGGATTTGCACTTGCGCAGGGTGAGCGGGCGGCGCAGCCTCGCGCTGGCCGCCAGCTTTGGCCGCGCCCTCCGGCCGCCCCCTCGGGTCGCCCCTTGAGGAGAACCATGTCGCAGCTCCGCCGCCCCTTTTCCGTGCGTTCCATCCTCGTGCGCGTCGCGCTGGCGGCGTGCCTCCTTGCTCCCGCCCTGCCCCACGCCGTCGGCCCCGCCGCGGCCGCCCCGGGCAAGGGCCCGGACAGCGTGGCCGACGTCGCCGCCAAGGTGATGGACGCGGTGGTGAACATCTCCACCTCGCAGAACGTCACCGCCTCGCGCCGGGTGCCCGTGCCGCAGCTTCCGCCGGGCTCGCCCTTCGAGGATTTCTTCGACGAATTCTTCAAGCATCGCCAGGAGGATGGCGACGACGACGCGAATAAGGCGCGGCGCGTCTCCTCACTCGGCTCCGGCTTCGTCGTCTCCGCCGACGGCCTCATCGTGACCAACAATCACGTCATCGCCGATGCCGACGAGATCTATGCCAATTTCAACGACGGCACCAAGCTCAAGGCAGAGCTCGTCGGCCGCGACACCAAGACCGACCTCGCCCTGCTGCGGGTGCGTCCGGACAAGGCGCTGACCTTCGTGTCCTTCGGCAATTCCGACGTGCTGCGCGTGGGCGACTGGGTGATGGCCATCGGCAACCCCTTCGGGCTCGGCGGAACGCTCACCGTCGGCGTGGTCTCCGCGCTCAGCCGCGACATCAATTCCGGGCCCTACGACAACTTCATCCAGACCGACGCGGCGATCAACCGGGGCAATTCGGGCGGGCCGCTGTTCAACATGGACGGCCAGGTGATCGGCATCAACACCGCCATCATCTCGCCCTCGGGCGGCTCCATCGGCATCGGCTTTGCCGTGCCATCGGCCACCGCGCGGCTGGTGATCGACCAGCTCGAGAAGTTCAAGGAGGTGCGGCGCGGCTGGATCGGCGTGCGCATCCAGGAGGTCACCGACGACCTCGCGGAGAGCCTCGGGATCGGCAAGGCCCGCGGCGCGCTGGTGGGTGTCGCCACCGAGAACGGACCTGCGGCCCAGGCCGGCATCAAGGCCGGCGACGTCATCGTCACCTTCGACGGCCGGGCCATCAAGGACGTGCGCGACCTCTCCCGCACCGTCGCCGACACCACGGCCGACAAGGTCGTGGACGTGGTGGTGGTGCGCAAGGGCAAGGAGGAGACCTTGAAGCTCAAGGTCGCCCGCATGCCGGAGGAGAAGCCCGAAGGCGAGGAGACGGCCGCCGACGACAAGCCGAAGGCCGAGCCCAAGGTGACCCTGGGCATCGAGATGTCGCCCGTCACCGAGGAGATGCGCCGCCGCTACAACCTCAAGAGCCGCATCACCGGCGTGGTGATCACCCGGGTGGACAGCGCTTCGGCCGCCGCCGACAAGGGCCTCAAGCCCGGCCAGGTGATCGTGCAGGTGGGGCAGGAGCCGGTCGCCACTCCGGCGGACGTGGAGAAGCAGGTCAACGCCCTGCGCCGGCAGAAGAAGAAGTCCGCCCTGCTGCTCATCTCCGACGGCGAGGGGCAGCAGGAGTTCATCACCCTGCCCCTCGGCAACTGAGGCCGGCGGCCCTGGCTCAAGCTGCGAGCCGGGCCGCGCGCCGCCTCACGGCCGCACGATGTCGTCGTGGGCATAGCCCTGCATGTAGAGCAGCGCGGTGAGATCGCCGTGATCGATACGCACGTGGGCGGCCTCCGCCACCTTCGGCTTGGCATGGAAGGCGACGCCGAGCCCCGCCTCGCCCAGCATGGCGAGATCGTTGGCCCCGTCGCCCACCGCCAGCGTCTCGGACGGGGCGAGATGCATCCGGTCGCGCAGCGCGATGAGGCGGGCGAGCTTGGCGTCGCGGCCGAGGATCGGCTCCTCCACCGCGCCCACGAGGCGCCCCTCATCCACCAGAAGGACGTTCGCGCGATGCTCGTCGAAGCCGACCTGCGCCGCCACCTCTCCGCTGAACAGCGTGAAGCCGCCGGAGACCAGCGCCGTATAGGCGCCGTGCGCCTTCATGGTGGCCACCAGCTCGGGCCCGCCGGAGGTCAGGCGGATGCGCTCGCGCAGCACGTCGTCGATCACGCTTGCCGGCAGGCCGCGCAGCAGCGCCACCCGCTCGCGCAGCGCCGGCTCGAAATCGATCTCGCCGCGCATGGCGCGCTCGGTGATGGCCGCCACATGGGCCTTCAGCCCGGCAAAATCGGCCAGCTCGTCGATGCATTCCTGGCCGATCATGGTGGAATCCATGTCGGCGAGGAACAGGCGCTTGCGCCGGCCGGTCTCAAGCTGCACCACCACGTCGAGGGGCGCATCGCCCAGCGCCGCGCGCACCTCGGCCGCCAGCGCCTTGGCATCGGCGCCGAGCGCCGGGGCGAAGGCGATGTCGGCGGCGACGCCCGGCTCGAGGATCAGCGGCGCATGGGCGCCCGGCAGGGCGGCGCGGGCGTCGTGCAGCGCGGCGCCGGTCAGCGCCTGGGCGGACGGATGGGAGATGAGGGTTGCGACATAGCTCATGGGGCAGAAGGCACTCGTGCGGCGGACGCCTGAGATGAAAGCCCGCGCCGTGCTCATCGCAGGTCCGACGGCAAGCGGCAAGTCGGCGCTGGCGCTCGGCGTGGCGGAGCGGACGGGCGGCGTGGTGATCAACGCCGATTCCATGCAGGTATACGCCGATCTGGCCGTCATCACGGCGCGTCCCACGGCCGCAGAGATGAAGGACGTGCCGCACCGGCTCTACGGCCATGTGGATGCGGCCGAGACCTATTCCGTCGGCCGCTGGCTCGCCGATGCGCAAGCCGCCCTTGAGGCGGCGTGGGAAAGCCGGCGCCTGCCGGTCCTGGTGGGCGGCACGGGGCTCTACTTCCGCGCGCTGACCAGGGGCCTCGTGCGCCTGCCGCCGGTGCCGGAGGAGGTGCGCGCGGCCGTCCGCGGCGCCGCCGAGGGGGCTGAGAATGCCGCCCTCCACGCCCGCCTCGGCACGCTCGATCCGCAGACCGCCGCGCGCCTCGACGTGAACGACCGGCAGCGCATCCTGCGCGCCCTGGAGGTGGTGACCGCCACCGGCCGTTCCCTCACCGCCTGGCAGGAGGAGGCCACCGCCGCGCCGTTCCTCGACGAGGCCGCCTGCCCGCGCCTGGTGCTGGAGATGGACCGCGCGCTTCTGCGCCAGCGCATCGATGCGCGCTTTGTCGCCATGGTGAAGGCCGGAGCACTCGACGAGGTGGCGGCGCTGGCCGCCCGCCACCTCGCCGCGGACCGGCCGGTGCTGAAGGCCCATGGGGTGCCGGCGCTGATGCGCCATCTTGCCGGCACGCTCGATCTTCCAACCGCCATCGCCGAGGGGCAGAGCGACACCCGCCGCTACGCCAAAAGGCAGGAGACCTTCTTCCGCCACCAGATGGCCGGCTGGCCCCGCGCCCGTCCCGATGCGGCCGTCGATGTGCTGATGCGCACCCTGCCCGCTCAGCCGCTCGGCTGAAGCTGGACGCGCCGCGCCCGCTCCGGCGGCGGCGCCAATCTCTGGCGCAGGGCCGCCGCCAGCGCTGCCGCAAGGCCGAGGGCCAGCACCCACCACATGGGCCGCGGGCCGAGATCGAAGCCGAGGTTCGCTTCCGCCACCAGCCAGGGATCGACCCTTGTGGCGAGGCCATACCAGGCGACTTCCAAAAGCGCGGTCAGGAGGCTGCTCCCCGCCGCCAGCGCGGCAAGGCCGAGCGGCGTGACGGCGCGGCGATAGTGGAAGGCGATGCGGTAGGCGAAGAGGAAGATCAGCACCCCGCCCATGAGCACCGGCTCGGTCACGTCCAGCTTCGACTGGAAGAAGAAGTGCGCCACCGCCAGCACCGCGATGGCGTAGACGCTGGCGTGCAGCGCGTTCCAGCGCTTGCCGCCGAGGCGGCGGATGGCGGCGTCGAAGGAGGTCGCGCCCAGCGCCACCAGCAGGACAATGCCCACCGCGCCCATGGTGAGATAGAAGCGCAGCACGATCTCCTGCGCCGCCCGCGCCGCCCCCTGATCGATGAAGAACAGCGCCAGGTGCAGCAGCGCATAGCCGAGCGCCGCGAGGCCGAGGGTCCGGCGCGCCAGGATGAGCTTCGGCCAGAAGAACAGCCGGCGCACCGGCGTCACCGCAAGGCTGAGGATGAGGAAGCGCAGCGCCCACAGGCCGGTGAAATGGATCGCCTCGGTGACCGGCCGCGCCCCGAGCGCGCCCTCAAAGGCGATCGCGCCGAGCCACGCCAGCGGCACAAACGCGCCGATAAGCGCGATGGTCTTCTCCGGGCTGAACCGGCCGGAGCGTTCGTGAAACAGCGACATGGGGCCTTCCCGGTGGCGACGGATCTTTCCGATTTACGCCACCGGGAGGGGCTCTGTTACGGCGCGCGCCCTAACGAGTGCGTGAGGGCGCGCCCTGGCCGGCGCCGGCCGGTCAGCTGGTGAGCAGGTCCTGCTCGACCTGCGCCTTGAGCTGCGGGTTGATGCCCAGCGCCTGCGCGAGGTTGTTGAGATAGGCGACCTCGGCCGGATCGTCCGGGCGCACCGCCATCACGGAGGCGGCATAGATCTGCAGCGCCGACTCGGGCGTGGTGGCCGCGTTCACCACCGCCTGAGGATCCACCGGGGTGGACAGGAACTGGATCAGCGCCTGCGGATCCATGGCGCCGGCGCCGAGCTTCTGCATGCCGGCAGCGACGCGGTTCACCTCGTCCTGGTCGAGCTTGCCGTCGGACTGGGCAGCCGCCGCCATGGCGTTGGCCAGCACCTGGGAGAAGGCGGTGGCGCCGCCGGGGGCCTGGCTCGGGTGGAAGTTGGAGGTGGTGATGCCGCCGCTCTGGCCCGACTGCTGCTGCCACTTGCGGAAGGCATTGAAGGCCAGCATGCCGATCACGGCGATGCCGCCGTACTTCATGAGATCGCCGCCGCCGGAGGGCATGGTGCCGTCCGCCGAGGGGGCGGGAGCGGGCACGGGCGCGCTCTGGGGAATCGGCGCGGGCGCCGGGGCGGTCGTGGTGGGCGCGCCGCCGAGGGCATCGCCGGCCATCTGGCCGAGGCTGCCACCGCCGCCGGTGGAGGTGCCGGCACCGCCTGCCGCCGCGCCGCCGCCGAGGATCTGGCCGAGAATGTCGCCGAGGCCGCCGGGAAGGCCGCCCGGCGCGCCGCCCTGGGGACCGCCCTGGGCGCCGCCGAGCACCTGCCCGAGGATATCCCCGAGGCCGCCCGGAAGACCGGCGGGAGCACCGGCCTGGCCGGGCTTGCCGGCGGCACCGCCGAGCACCTGCCCGAGGATATCGCCGAGGCTGCCGGCCATGCCGCCCTGCGGGGCGCCAGCCTGGGGCGCGCCGCCCTGCTGCAGGCCGCCCAGCACCTGGCCGAGAAGATCGCCGAGACCGCCGCTGCTGCCCGCATTGGCCCCCGCGCTGCGCACGCTGCCGCTGTTGAGCGCCGCCCCCAAAAGCTGACCCAGAATATCGCCCGCCATCGTTCCCTCCCTGCCATACGAAGAGATTTCACCGTCACGCTTGCACATGCAGATGACAGCCGCGCGGCACCCTGCGGTCCCGCCCCGTCATCTGCGCCCCCGGCAACCGGGCGGAAGCCCTCGTGCCGCGACCGGACTCATGGACTGGTGGAAGCCTTAGACCCCCTACTCTTATACGGCAACCGGCGCTTTGATATGGGGGTGTGGATCGTAGCCTTCAATGGCTACATCTTCGGCGCGAAAGGCGAAAATGTCATCCACCGCCGGGTTGAGCTTGAGCGTCGGCAGGCGGCGGGGCGAGCGGGCGAGCTGCTCGCGGGCCTGGTCGAGATGGTTGAGATAGAGGTGCGCGTCGCCCAGCGTGTGGATGAAGTCGCCCGGCTTCAGCCCGGTCACCTGCGCCACCATGTGGGTGAGCAGGGCGTAGGAGGCGATGTTGAACGGCACGCCGAGGAACACGTCGGCCGAGCGCTGGTAGAGCTGGCAGGAGAGCCTGCCGTCGAGCACCGCGAACTGGAACAGGCAGTGGCAGGGCGGCAGCGCCATCTTCGGCACGTCCGCCGGGTTCCAGGCGGTGACGATGAGGCGGCGCGAATCGGGGGTCCGGCGGATGTCCGCCACCACCTGGGCGATCTGGTCGATCACCCCGCCCTCGGGGGTGGGCCAGGAGCGCCACTGGTGGCCGTAGACCGGGCCGAGATCGCCGTGCTCGTCCGCCCACTCGTCCCAGATGGAGACGCCGTTGTCCTTCAGGTAGCGGATGTTGGTGTCGCCGGCGAGGAACCACAGAAGCTCGTGGATGATGGATTTCAGGTGCAGCTTCTTGGTGGTGACGAGGGGAAAGCCCTCGGCGAGGTCAAAGCGCATCTGGTGGCCGAACACCGCGAGGGTGCCCGTGCCGGTGCGGTCATCCTTGCGCACGCCGGTCTCGAGGATGCGGCGCAAAAGCGCGTGATATTGCTCCATGGCGGCTCCTCCGCCCGACGGGGCGCGGCACAGTCAGCCCGCCGAGATGGGCCAGATCGACCTCTCCCCACCGGGGAGCTGTCCTCTCCTTAGACCAGGGCGACGGCCGCCGTCACCACCTCCGCCGCGACGCCCGGATTCCTGTCCACAATGTGAGGCCGGCCGAAGGATCTGCCAACGCGGCGCGCCGACGAATCGCCCCGGCGCCATCTGTTGCAGCGCAGCGTTGACAGCGCCCTCCGCCATCCCCACACTTTCATCCGTTCCAAGGGGGGCCCTGCGAGAGGGCTGAGATTTCGCCACCCCCGGCCCGCGAGCCTCGCCGCTCACGACGACCGGCACCGCGATGACTCTTCGAACCTGATCCGGGTCATACCGGCGAAGGGATCGGAACTTCTGCGCGCGGCCCGTGAATCCGCCCGCACCGTCTCCTAGCTCTGTTCCCGGCTCTCGTTGCACCCGCTCTCATGCGCCCGCAAAGGAGAACCGCATGCTGGATGAAGCCTCGACCTCGGCCCTGAAGGTCACCACCGGCCCCCTGCCCCATTCGCGCAAGGTGCTCATTCCCACCGACCGGCCCGACGTCGCCGTGGCCATGCGGGAGATTTCGCTCTCCACCCCCGACGAGCCGCCGGTGCGCGTCTACGACACCTCCGGCCCCTATACGGATCCCGAGGCGGTCATCGACCTCACCAAGGGCCTGCCGCTCTTGCGCGCCCAGTGGATCCGCGACCGCGGCGACGTGGAGGAAGTTCCGGGCCGCGCCATCAAGCCCGAGGACAACGGCCTGAAGGACGGCCAGTCCTCCACCTTGCCCCAGTTCGATCTGACCGGCCGCCAGCCGCTGCGCGCCAAGCCGGGCCATCGCCCCACCCAGATGGCCTATGCCCGCGCCGGCATCATCACCCCCGAGATGGAATATGTGGCCGCCCGCGAGAACCTCGCCCGCGCCAACGGCGGCGCCCATCCGCGCTACAAGGCCATGGGCCTCGGCGCCGCCATCCCGGAGGACATCACCGGCGAGTTCGTGCGCCAGGAGGTGGCCCGCGGCCGCGCCATCATCCCCAACAACATCAACCACCCGGAAACCGAGCCGATGGCCATCGGCCGGAACTTCCTGGTGAAGATCAACGCCAATATCGGCAATTCCGCCGTCACCTCGGGCGTGGCGGAGGAGGTGGACAAGCTGGTCTGGTCCATCCGCTGGGGTGCCGACACGGTGATGGACCTCTCCACCGGCAAGAACATCCACACCATCCGCGAATGGATCATGCGCAATTCGCCGGTGCCCATCGGCACCGTGCCGATCTATCAGGCGCTGGAGAAGGTGGGCGGCATCGCCGAGGAGCTGACCTGGGAGATCTTCCGCGACACGGTGATCGAGCAGGCCGAGCAGGGCGTCGACTACATGACGGTGCACGCCGGCGTGCGCCTGCCCTTCGTGCCGCTCACCGCCGACCGCGTGACGGGCATCGTCTCGCGCGGCGGCTCGATCATGGCCAAGTGGTGCCTCGCCCACCACAAGGAGAGCTTCCTCTACGAGAATTTCGAGGAGCTGTGCGCCATCCTCGCGCAATATGACGTGGCCTTCTCGCTGGGCGACGGCCTGCGCCCCGGCTCCATCGCCGACGCCAACGATGCCGCGCAGTTTGCCGAGCTGGAGACCCTCGGCGCCCTCACGGAAGTGGCCTGGAAATACGATTGCCAGGTGATGATCGAGGGCCCCGGCCACGTGCCGCTCCACCTCATCCGCGAGAATGTGGAGAAGCAGCTCACCGTCTGCCACGAGGCGCCCTTCTACACCCTCGGCCCGCTGGTGACCGACATCTCCCCCGGCTACGACCACATCGCCTCGGCCATCGGCGCGGCCATGATCGGCTGGTTCGGCACCGCCATGCTCTGCTACGTGACGCCCAAGGAGCACCTCGGCCTGCCCGACCGGGACGACGTGAAGGCCGGCGTCATCGCCTACAAGATCGCCGCCCATGCGGCGGATCTGGCCAAGGGGCATCCGGCGGCGCGGATCCGCGACGATGCGCTCTCCCGGGCCCGCTTCACCTTCCGCTGGCGCGACCAGTTCGCGCTTTCGCTGGACCCGGACACGGCCGAGTGCTTCCACGACCAGACCCTGCCGGCGGAGGGGGCGAAGATCGCCCATTTCTGCTCCATGTGCGGGCCGAAATTCTGCTCCATGAAGATCTCGCAGGAGCTGAAGATCGAGGCCGGCGACATCGCCAAAGCCGAGGCGGACAACACCGCCGCCGCCGGCATGGCCGAGATGTCGCGCCGCTTCCGCGAGGGCGGCGGCGAGATCTATGCGCCGGCTCCCGACGTCGCCCCGCCCCCGCCCGCAGGGGAATGACGGCGCCGGCCGACGAACGGGCGGCGCGCTCCCTTCCGGGGAGGCGGCGCCGCCCGAGACGACCCGGAACGCGCGCAGACGACGGAAGGCGGGGATTTCTGCGCCGCAAGGGGTCCTTCGCCCCTTGAAATCGGCAGGCGTCTTGCGTAGGTTCCGCGCTCGCCTCGTCGGGCGCCGCAGCGCGTCCCGGCCGAGTGCCTTGCAGGTGTAGCTCAGTTGGTTAGAGCGCCGGTCTGTGGAACCGGAGGTCGGTGGTTCGAGCCCACCCACCTGTACCATCTACCATCGCAAATTTTCGGAAGATCAGCGGAACTTACGGTTTTGTGCGGGCCCCGCGCAGCCGATCCGCTGCAACTCGGTGCACCCCGCCTTCATCGAGGGGGCCATGGCGGAACAGGTGGCCGCGCTCTCCCGTGCGCCGGAGCGGGTCCGGGAGAAGCGGGCCGCCGACATTCCCCTGGGCCGGCTGGCCCAGCCGGCGGAGATCGCCGCGGTGGTGATCTTCCTGTTGTCGGATGCCTCAGGCTTCATGACTGGATCGGAGGTCATCGCCGATGGCGGCCTGTCGGCCAGATAGCCCGGCGTCGACCGTTGTTGAAACAGATCCGGACGGAGAAAGGGGTGGGCGCCCGGGTGAGGCCGCCCACCCCCACCTCCACGCATGCCACGCGCGAACACCTCAATCCGGTCAGATCAGCGCGCGCCGGGCCACGGCGCCGACAGAATGGAGCAAGCTCAGGCCACACCGCCGCAAGAAGATCGCGATAAAAAATCTTACGTAAATGTACAGACATCAGCGACAAAATCCAGCAATGCGTTCAGACTCCACGCATCACTCAGGTGCCACGCTCCAGAGCAACAACAGTGCCCGGCAGGCAACAGGGACGCCCTGACAAAGCAGGTATGCGCGCCGAAGCATTTGAAACCAAATTCAGTTCGGCACGAAATCCTGCGGAAACTGGCCGGGACCACAACCCCGGCGTCGAAACCGGGCACGTCCCGACGATAAAGGAGTGATGTATACATCATGCGTCTCACAGTCGCTGCACTTGCCGCCATCGCGGCGTTCTCTGCCACGCCCGCCCACGCGGGGATTCACCTCAACGCATTGCAGCCGAATGCGTTGCAACCGAACGCACTTCAGCCGAACGCGCTGCAGCCCAATGCCATCACCCTCAACGCGATCACCCTCAACGCCATCACGTTGAACGCCATCACGTTGAACGGATCGCAGCTCAATTGCGTTGATCCCTGCGGTCTGAACACCTCGTCGATGGTGCGTTCGCAGGCCGCCGCCGTGCAGCCGGGCTACGCGCCCCAGCCGATCTCCGTTCTCGCCATCGAGCTCGGGGACGGGACCAAGCTGGTCGGCAGCCGCTAAGCGAGCCGCTCCTCAGGGCAGGCCGGACTTCCGGCCTGCCCACCACCCAGACGCCCAGAGAACCAACCCGCCACGCCCGGTCGCACGTCTGTCGGGACCGGGCGCGGGATTTGCCGCTCCACAGGAAACTGCCATGACGTTCTGGCTCACGCTGCTGCTCGCGCTTGCCGCCGCCTCCCCCCTTTGCGCCCAGGACCGGCTTGCCGGCGTCGAGGTCCAGGGGAGCGAGCTGGTCGCCCACACCGCCTCCGGCCGAACCCTGCGCGGCGCCGACTTCACCGGCGCGACCCTCACCATGTCGCTCGATGGACAGGCCGCCGTCGCCGTGCGCATCGACAGCGTCGGACCCGACGCGCGTGCCAGCAGCGATGACGTCCTCGCCTACGCCCTGAGTGTGCGCGATGCCCTCGGCGCCTGGCAGCCCGCGTGCGAAGCTGATCCCTATGGCGAGCACTTGGCGATTCTCCAGCCCGCACCCCGTGGCACCATCGCCATCTGGTGCACCGCCGGCACCTACGCCAAGTGCATCCGATTCGGCTATCGGCCGTGGGCGAAGGGCCCCCATGGCGAGCCGCTTGCTCCCTACCACCTCGCCTGCAACAAGCTGCTGCGCGCCGACTATTGCGGTGACAACCACGGCACCACGCGGACCGGCATGCTGGTGGACATCTACGACACCATCGGCATCAACGCCCCCGCCCGCCGTCCGGACATGCCTTTCGAGGCCGCCTGGAACGCGGATGGCGCCGTCTGCGTCGCCCATCCCCGGGTGCCGCAGAACGTCAGCCTCGCGCATCTCGCTGAAACATGCCCCCGCCTGCGTGAAAAGATTGGAACACTCTGCACCGAAGAGAGCGCGCGCAGCATCGGTGAACCGCTTCTGTTCGACGCCTCGCGCGGCGACGGCGTCATCGAATCGGAACGGAAGCAGAAATGAGGAGGTGCTTGGCTGACTTGCGGCCAGGGAAAAATCGGCTTTTTCGATCCGGCTCGGGATCCTTTGGCGCACGCTTACTCTCCGCTGCACATGCAGAGTGCTTCCGCCAACATCGCCTACACGCTGTCGCACCGGCGCTCCTGCGATGACACCACGGAGGCGGCGCCCATCGCCGGACGTTTCGGCGCCGGCGTTCCATGTCCTGAGCATGGACGGCGCAGCCCCGCTCCCCGCGCCGCGGAGGGGCCGCCGGGAGATGCCCCGCGCCCGCGCGCCTCAGCGCATCGGCTTGCGCGGCTCATAGGCGGCGCGTTCGATGCCGTAGCGGGCGAGCTTGTCGTAGAAGGTCTTGCGCGGGATGCCGAGGGTGTCGAGCGTCGCCCGCACGTCGCCCTGATGGCGCTCCAGGGCCTCGCGGATGAGGTTGGCCTCGATGGCCGCGAGCCGGTCCGGCAGGCTCGCCGCCGCCTCCCCCACCGCCGCCGGGAGGGCGCGCGGCTGCTCGGCGAGGCCCAGCGCCACCCGCTCGGCAAAGTGGACCAGCTCGCGGACGTTGCCGCTCCACGCATTCTCCACCAGATGGCGCTCCACCGAGCGATCGTGCCTCGGCAGCTCGCGGCCGTGCTTCTGCGCCGCGCGGGCGAGAAAATGGGCGAACAGCAGCGGCACGTCACGGCGGCGCTCGCGCAGCGGCGGGATGCGCAGGGTCACCACGTTGAGGCGGTAATAGAGATCCTCGCGGAAGTCGCCGCGCTGCCCGGCGTCCCCGAGATCGACCTTGGTCGCCGCCACCACGCGAAGATCCACCGGGCGCAGATCGTTGGAGCCGAGCGGGGCGATGGCGCGGGTCTCCAGCACCCGCAGCAGCTTCACCTGCGCGCTCGGCGGCATGCTCTCCAGTTCGTCGAGGAACAGCGTGCCGCCGCTCGAATGCTCGATGCGGCCGAGCCGCTTCTTCACCGCCCCGGTGAAGGCCCCCGGCTCGTAGCCGAACAGCTCGCCCTCGATGACGCTCTCCGGCAGGGCGCCGCAATTGAGCGCGACGAACGGCCGGCTGCGGCGCCGGCTGAGGCGGTGCAGCAGACTGGCGACCACCTCCTTGCCGGTTCCGGTCTCGCCCAGCACCAGCACGTCCACGTCCACGTCGGCGAGGTCGCGGATGGTCTGCCGCAGGCGCACCATGGCGGGGGTCTCGCCGATGAGCGCGTTTTCCTCCTCGGCAGCGGCGGTCATCGCCCTCAGGCGGCGGTTCTCCATCACCAGGGCCCGCTTCTCCAGGGCGCGCCGCACGGTCTCGACGAGACGGTCGCCGGCGTAGGGCTTGGCGATGAAGTCGTAGGCCCCCTCATGCATCGCCCCCACCGCCATGGCGATGTCGGCGTGGCCGGAGATCAGCACCACCGGGATGTCGGGATCGAGCGCCTTGATGCGGCGGAACAGCTCGATGCCGTCCATCCCCGGCATGCGCACGTCGCTCACCACCACCCCGCCGAAGGCCGGGCTCATCGTGTCCAGCGCCGCCGCGGCCGAGGCGAAAGGCGCGGCGCGGAACCCGGCGAGCTGGAAGGCCTGCACATTGGCATCGCGCAGGTCGGCATCGTCGTCGATGAAGGCGACATCGAGGGCGCAGAGGTCGGCCGGGGTGTCGCTCAAGGCGCCCTCCTGAGATCGAAGGTGAAGACGCAGCCCCCGCCCGGCCGGCACGCGGCCGCAAGCGTCCCGCCGAAGCCGGCGACGAGATCGTGACAGATCACCAGGCCGAGGCCGAGGCCGCGCGGCTTGGAGCTGCGGAACGGCGTGAACAGCGCGGCGAGCGCCGCATCGTCGAGGCCCGGCCCGCGATCGGCCACGGTGACGGTAACGGCCGCTGCGCCCGCCGCCACGCTAAGACCCACCAGCGGCCCATCGGGCCGCTCCGCCCTGGCCGCGACGGCTTCGACCGCATTGCGCAGCATGTTGACCAGGACCTGCTCCAGCTCCACCCGGCGCGCCATCACCCGCAGGCCCGGCGGCACCTCGTCCACCTGCGGCACGATGCCGGACTGGCGAAAGGCGCCGTCGAGGATCATCAGCGCGCCGGCGATGGCCTCGGCCAGCGCCACCGGCTCGAGCGCGCTGTCGCCGCGTCGCGCGAAGCCGCGCAGGGTTTCGGTGATGGCGCCGATGCGCTCGGTCAGCAGGACCACCTTGCCGAGGGCGCCGTCGACCGCTCCGCCATCCTGGCGGGCGAGGAAGGCACGGGCGTTTTCCGCATAGGTGCGGAGGGCGGACAGCGGCTGGTTGATCTCGTGGGCGACGCCCGCGGTGACCTGGCCGAGGGTCGCCAGACGGTTGGCCTTGGCTAGTTCCTCGCGGGCGTCGGAAAGGCGTTCCTGGGCGCGGGCGCGCTCTGCCATCTCCTCCACGAGGCGGGCGTTGGCGCCGGCCAGCTCGGCGGTGCGCTCGTCCACCCTGCGCTCCAGCTCCGCCTTGGTCCGCGCCTCGGCGAGGCTCCTGACGGCGGCGCGCTGGCGGCGCCAGAGCAGGAAGGCGGCGAGAGCGATGGCCGGCATCAGCGCCAGCGCGGCGGTGGTCTGCAGCGCCCGCCGGTCGGTGCGGATCATCCGGTCGACCGGCAGGAGGAAGGTGAGCTGCCAGTCGGTGGTGGAGACCGGGGTGCGCGCCAGCACATAGCGCCCCGAAAAAGGCCCGGTGGCCGTGGCCATATCGCCGGCCCAAGCGAGCGGCAGCAGCTCCAGCGGCGCCGCGCCGAACTGCAGGGTGCGGCGGATCTCCGCGGCGTTCGCGGCATCGAGGGGCGCCTCCACGTGGAAGCGCCACGCCTCCACCGCCGAAAGCAGCACAACGCCGCGCGCGTCGGCCACATAGGTCAGCCCCCCGAGCGCCCGCCACGCGGCTTCCACCCGGTCGAACTCCACCTTGACCACCAGCACCCCGAGCGGCCCGCCGGCCCCGTCCACGCGGCCGGAGATATAGAGGCCGGGCCGGTTGCTAAGGGTGCCGAGGGCGAACTGCTCGGCCCGGCCCTCGGCCATGGCGCGGGTGAAATAGTCGCGGAAGGCATAATCGGCGCCGACGAAGCTAGTGGGCGTGCGCCAGTTGCTCGCGGCGATGGTGCGCCCGCTCCGGTCGAGCAGGTAGATGACGCCGGTGCTGGTCTCCTCGGCGATGGTTTCCAGCTTGATGTCGAGGGCGTGGGTGCCCTGCCCCTCCAGGGCGCCGCGCACGTCCGGATCGCGGGTGAGGATCAGCGGCAGCGCGCGCTGCTTGTCCAATTCGCCGCGCAGCACGGCGATGGCCAGCGTGGCCGAATTGTCGGCGCCCGCCCGCGCCGTGGCCAGCGCCCGGCTGCGCCCGAGATCGGCGGCGGCCGCGAAGGCGGCGACGACCACCAGCGCCGCCCCCGCCACGAACGCGAACCAGAGGCGCCGGCGCGTGCGCACGGTGCCATCTGCGGTGGTCAGCGGGTGGGACAAGGCCATGCCACATCTTGCGCGGATATTCGCATGAGGCAAGGCGTGGCCGTGCGGATTTTCGCTCAAACCGGACCGCATGCGTCCGGCCGCAAAGCATCAAGACATTGATTTTATGCCACTTTAAGCTCCATCCGGGAGCTGGTCCACCGCTTGCGAATGCCGACGGGTGCCGCCGTGCCAGGCGTGACACCCAAGCATTCCTCGGAGGAAACAATGGCTACTCTCAGCGTGCCCGCCGTGGCGGCACCGGCCCGTCCCAAGAAGATCTACCAGCACCTCTATGTCCAGGTTCTCGCCGCGATCCTCGCCGGCATCCTGCTCGGCCATTTCTGGCCCGACGTCGGAACCTCCCTGAAGCCCCTCGGCGACGCCTTCATCAAGCTCGTCAAGATGATCATCGCCCCGGTGATCTTCCTCACCGTCACCACCGGCATCGCCGGCATGAGCGACATGCAGAAGGTGGGGCGCGTCGCCGGCAAAGCGATGATCTACTTCCTCACCTTCTCGACGCTGGCGCTCATCATCGGCCTTATCATCGGCAATGTGGTGCAGCCGGGCAGCGGCCTCCACATCGATCCGGCGAGCCTCGACGCCAAGGCGGTGCAGACCTACGCCACCAAGGCCCATGAGGCGAGCGTGGTGGATTTCCTGCAGAACATCATCCCCACGACCATCGTCGGCGCCTTCGCCTCGGGCGACATCCTGCAGGTGCTGTTCTTCTCGGTGCTGTTCGGCGTTGCGCTGGCCGCGGTGGGCGAGCACGGCAAGCCGGTGCTCGATTTTCTGCAGGCGCTCACCAGCCCGATCTTCAAGCTGGTGGCGATCCTGATGAAGGCGGCGCCCATCGGCGCGTTCGGCGCCATGGCCTTCACCATCGGCAAGTACGGCATCGGCTCGGTGGCGAACCTGGCGCTGCTGATCGCCACCTTCTACCTCACGGCGTTCATCTTCATCGTCGTCGTGCTCGGCCTGGTGTGCCGCTACAACGGCTTCTCCATCCTGGCGCTGATCCGCTACATCAAGGAGGAGATTCTGCTGGTGGTGGGCACCAGCTCGTCGGAGGCGGCCCTGCCCAGCCTGATGGAGAAGCTGGAGGCGGCGGGCTGCAAGCGCTCGGTGGTGGGCCTCGTGGTGCCCACCGGCTATTCCTTCAACCTCGACGGCACCAACATCTACATGACGCTGGCGGCGCTGTTCATCGCCCAGGCCATGGACATCCACCTCTCGCTCACCGAGCAGGTGATGCTGCTGCTGGTCGCCATGCTGAGCTCGAAGGGCGCGGCGGGCATCACCGGGGCCGGCTTCGTGACGCTGGCGGCGACCCTGTCCGTGGTGCCGGCCCTGCCGGTGGCGGGCATGGCGCTGATCCTCGGCATCGACCGCTTCATGTCGGAATGCCGCGCGGTGACCAACTTCATCGGCAATGCGGTGGCGACCATCGTCGTGGCCCGCTGGGAGGGCGAGCTCGACAGCGAGCAGCTCCGGGCGGCCCTCGCCGGCCAGCTGCCGGAGGATGTCTCCGAGATCGCCGCGGCCACGCCCGCCGAGTGACGGCGCCATCGCGGCCCGGCGGTCCCTTGCGGTCCCCGGCGCCGGGTCGCGGCGGGACCGCGCCGCCGCGGCGGAGGGCCCTCGCCCTTCGCCGGCCGGCATCAATCCCTCCGGGGGAATTCCTCCGGCGGCGGCGACCCGCAGCGCCGGAGCGCCGCCAGCCCGTCCCAAGGTCCCACGGCGGTCAGAACACCTGCACGCCGATGGACTTGAACATGGCATAGGCCGACGTCCCGGGAGCGATGCCGAGGTCCATCACCGAATCCGGCGTGAGCTGGGAGAGGATGAGCGCATCGCCCACCATCACCTCGGCCATGGCCATGGTCTTGTCGGCGGTCTCGCGCAGGTTCCGCACCGTTCCGAGCAGCATGTTGTTGGTGCTGACGTTCTCCGGCGGCGCCTTGATGCCGAGCACCACCTCGTTGGCGGGAATGCGGATCCGCATGCGGGCGCCCACCGGCTCCGGGCAGATCGGCACGAACACGCTGGCGCCGTGCGCGTCGAGCTCGGTCAGCCAGCGGCTCTCGTGGTGCGCCTTCACCGTCACCGACAGCACCGCGCCGGCATTGATGCTGGAGGCGAAGGGCAGGTCGGCGCGGGCGAGGATCTCGCTCACCGGGCCGGCCGCCACCACGCGCCCCTGATCCAGCAGCACCAGCGTGTCCGCAAGCTGCGCCACCTCCTCGATGGAGTGGGAGATCAGCACGATGGGGATGTCGAGATCGTCGTGGAGCCGCTTCAGGAACGGCAGGATCTCGTGCTTGCGCGTGGCATCGAGGGCCGAGAGGGGCTCGTCCATCAGCAGCAGGTCCGGCTGGCACAGCAGCGCCCGGCCGATGGCCACGCGCTGGCGCTCGCCACCCGACAGCCGCCGCGGCTTGCGGTCGAGCAGGTGGCCGATGCCCAGAAGCTCCACCGTCTCGTCGAAGCCGACCCGCTGCCGGCCGTTCGCCTTCGGCGCGCGGCGCAGGCCGTAATGCAGGTTCGAGGCGACCGTCATGTGCGGAAACAGGCGGCCGTCCTGGAACACCACGCCCACGCGGCGGTCGGCCGGCGCAAGGTCGGAGAGCACCTTGCCGTCCAGCACCACCTTCGCCTCCTCCGCCTTCAAGAGGCCGGAGATGGCCGACATGACCGTCGACTTGCCGCAGCCCGAGGGGCCGAACAGCGCCACCACGCCGGGCGTCGGGGCGGAGAACTCCACATCCGCGGCGAAGGCGGGAAAGGTGTGCTTGAGAAGGACGCTCAGTGTCATGCGCGCAACCGCTTGCCGACCCATTCGCCGAGCAGCAGCCCCGCCACGGCCAGCGTCACCGAGACCATGGAGAGGCGGGCGGCCGCCTCCTCGCCGCCCGGGGTCTGCAGCGCGGAGAAGATGGCCAGCGGCAGGGTCTGTGTCTGGCCCGGGACGTTGGAGGCGAAGGTGATCACGGCGCCGAACTCGCCGAGGCTGGAGGCGTAGGCGGTGATCGCCCCGGACACCACGCCGGGCGCCATCAGCGGCAGGGTGATGGTGAAGAAGCGATCGAGCCCCTTGGCGCCCATGGTGCTCGCCGCATCCTCAAGGCCGGCGTCCACCGAATCGAGGGACAGCTTGATGGCCCGCACCATGAGCGGAAAGGACATGACGGCGCAGGCCAGCGCCGCGCCCGTCGCGGTGAACACGAGGCGGACGCCGAACCAGTCGTTGAGCCATTGCCCGACCGGCCCGCGGATGCCGAACACCACCAGCAGCAGCCAGCCCACCACCACCGGCGGCAGAACGAGCGGCAGGTGGGCGACGATGTTCAGCACCGTGCGGCCGGGCATCCTCGGCCAGCGCAGCAGCATGGAGACGATGATGGCCAGCGGCAGGCCCATGGCGACCGCATGGGCGGCCACCACGAGGCTGAGGCGGATGGCCTGCCACTCCTCCGGGGTGAAGAGGTCGCTCATGGCTTGGTGAAGCCCAGGCGTCCGTAGATCTCCAGGGCCTCGGGGCCGATCAGGAAGGCGAGCAGGGCGCGCGAGGCCGCGTTGTCGTTGGCCGTCACCACGGCGAAGGGATAGGTGACCGGCGCGTGGGACTCCTTCGGGAACACGCCGATGATCTTCACGCGGGTGGAGACCGCCGCGTCGGTCTCGTAGACGATGCCGACGGGCGCCTCGCCGCGCTCCACCAGCAGCAGCGCGTTGCGCACGCTGTCGGCGCGGGCGAGCCGCGGGCCGATGGCGTCCCACTGGCCCATCCAGGTCAGCGCCTCCTGGGCATAGCGCCCCACCGGCACGTGCTGGGGATCGCCGGTGGCGAGCCGGCCGTTGCGGCCGAGCAGCGCCGCGATGTCCGTGGTCTTGGTCAGCTCCACCTTCAGCGTGCTGTCGGCGGGGGCGATGAGCACCAGGCGGTTGCCGATGGGCGACACGCGGGTGTCCTTGACCACGAGGTTGCGCTCGGCGGCCCAGTCCATCCACCGTTCGTCGGCCGAGATGAAGACCGCGGCATTGCCGCCCTGCTCCATCTGCCGCGCCAGCGTGGAGGACGCGGCGAAGTTGAACTGCAGCGGCGCATTGCCCTTGGCAACCCAGACGTCGTTGGCCTGGCGGATCGCGTCGGACATGGAGGCGGCGGCGAACACGGTGAGCGTCCGGGTGACGGGCGCGACCGGCGCGGCCACCGGCCCCTCGGCACGGGCCGCAACCGAGCAGGAAACAAGCATCAAAGCCGCAGCAAGGAGTTTGCGGAGCATCGCCGGCCTCTAAGTTATATCCATGTGGATATAAATCGATACGCCATGACCGGGAGCTTGGCAAACGCTGCGTTGGCCGGGTGGCGGTGACGGGGTGCGGCACGATGCGGCGCGTCCCGACCGCCGCCGGGTGCGCGGCGGAATTGCTCTAGGTATGTTTATTCGGATATAGGAATGCGGCGCACAGGGGTGCGTCCGCATCGCCAGGGGGGATCGCAAATGGACGAGTTGGTTTCGCGCAGGACGCTGCTCGGTGCTTTGGCTTTCGCCGGCCTCGGCGGCGCCGCAACCCTCGGTCTGCCGGTCCCCGGCGCGCTGGCGCGGCCCGCCGTCGGCCTCGACGTGCTCGGTGCCCCGAACGCCTCGACCATCGTCCTGGTCCGCCTGATGCAGACCGCCGCCTTCGCCGATCAGGCCCCCGCCGCCAGCTTCCGCCTGTGGCGCGACACCGACGACCTGCGCGCCGGCATCGTCTCCGGCCGCACCCTGCTGTTCACCACCCCGACCCATGTGCCGGCCAACCTCGCCAACCGCGGCCTGCCCATCAAGCTGCTCGCCATCCTCTCCATGGGCCACCTGTTCGTGGTCACCCAGGACGAAAGCATCAAGAAATTCCAGGACCTCGCCGGCAAGGAGCTGGTGGGCTTCTTCCGCAACGACATGCCCGACCTCGTGTTCCGCTCCATCGCCCAGGGCTACGGCATGGATCCCGACAAGGACATGAAGATCAGCTACGTCCGCACCCCCATGGAGGCGGCGCAGATGCTGGCCGCCGGGCGCACCCCCACCGCCATCCTTTCCGAGCCGCCGGCCACCGCCGCCATGATGCTGGCGAAGAAGGAGGGGCGCGCCCTCATCCGCGCCATCTCCCTGCAGGACGACTGGAAGGCCCAGCACAACGGCCTCGGCCTGCCCATGGCCGGCATCGCGGTGCACCAGAAGCTGATCGACGAGAATCCCGAGCTGCTCGCCGCGCTGCGCGCCGGACTGGTGCCGGCCAAGGACTGGGTGATGGGCAACGTGGCCGAGGCCGGCCAGCTCGCCCAGGACAAGATGGACATGAAGGCGCAGATGTTCGAGGCCTCGCTCGGCCATTTCAACGTGGTGGCCGAGGGCGCGCGGACCCTGAAGCCCGGCCTCGTCACCTTCTACGAGGCGATCCTGAAGCTGCAGCCCGACGCGCTGTCCGGCAAGCTGCCCGCCGACGATTTCTACCTCGACCTGTGACCGTCTCCGTGCACCGGCCGACCCATCGGCAAGCTGCCGCGGACGCCCTGGCCGCCGGTTCTCCGGCGCTCCGGGGCGATGCGGCGCGCGGCCGATGGGCGAAGGCCGGGCTCGTCCGATCGGCCTGGGGTACCATCGGCGTCGGGCTATTGGCGGCGGCCTGGCAGTGGGGCTTCCACGCCTTCGGGCCATTCGTCCTGCCCTCGCTGCAGGATACCGGCTCGGCCATGCTGCACCTGTTCACCGACGGCCGGGCGCTGCCCGCTCTGGCGCAGACCGCCGCCCATGCCCTGGGCGGCTTCGCGGTGGGCGGGCTGATCGGGCTGGTGCTCGGCCTCGCCGGCGGCCTCGTCATGCCGGTCGGCGCCATGGTGGGGCCGGTGCTGACCATGATCCTCGGCACGCCGCCCATCGCCTGGGTGGTGCTGGCGCTGCTCTGGTTCGGACCCGGCGGCATGGCGCCGGCCTTCACCGTCGCCATCACGGCGGCGCCCATCCTGTTCCTGGCCGCGCTGCAGGGGGTGCGGAGCCGCGATCCGCGCCTCGCCGAGATGGCGCAGGTCTATCGCGCCCCCGCCTGGCAGCGCGCCACCGACCTCATCCTGCCGGCGCTGGCCGAGCATCTGGTGCCCGCATCGGCCACGGCGCTCGCCTTCTCCTTCAAGGTCGCGGTGATGGCCGAGGTGCTGAGCGGGGCGGACGGCGTCGGCGGCGCCATCGCCACCGCCCGCTCCTATCTCGACCTGCCGCAGACCATGGCCTGGATCGTCCTCGTGGTGCTGGTGCTGCTGATCGCCGATCTCATCCTGCTCGCCCCGCTGCGCGGCTGGCTGTCCACCCGCGGCGGCGCCCATGGCGTCGCGCCGGCGGCCGGAGGCTGAGATGCTGAGCCTAGCCGGCGTCTCACTGTCCTTCGGCGACGGCCCGGTGCTCGACGCCATCGACCTCACGGTCCATCCGGGCGAGCTGGTGGTGATCCTCGGCCGCTCCGGCTGCGGCAAGACCACGCTGCTGCGCATGGCGGCGGGGGCGCAGGCCCCGAGCCGCGGCCTGCTGCGCAACGGATTTTCCAACACCACCATGGTGTTCCAGGAACCGCGGCTGCTGCCGTGGGCCGATGCCCTCGACAATGCCGCTTTCGGCCTCAAGGCGCGCGGCATGGGCCGCGCCACGCGCCGCGCCCAGGCGGAGGCGGGACTGCGGCGCCTCGGCTTCGAGACGGGCGACCTGCGCAAGCGGCCGGCGGAGCTGTCCGGCGGCATGCAGCAGCGCGTCGCCATCGCCCGCGCGCTGGCCGTGGCGCCCGATCTGGTGCTGATGGACGAGCCCTTCTCGGCCCTCGACGTGGGCCTGAGGCAGGACCTCCAGGGGCTGGTGCGGACCGAGGTGGAGCGGGCGCGCACCGCGGTGCTGTTCGTCACCCACGACATCACCGAGGCGGTGCGCCTCGCCGACCGCATCGTCGTCCTGTCGGCCCGGCCGTCGCGCGTGGTCGCCGATGTCCGCCACGCGCCTGTGAGCACGCCCAGCGCCATCTACGAGGCCGCCGCCGCCCTGCTGCGCCGCCCCGACGTGGGTCCCGCCCTGGTGGCCCGGACCGACTGAGGCGAGGCGGCGCTCCCGTCGCCCCCGGCGCGCCGGTGCCTCCTGCGCCGCCGCATCGGCCTCAGGCGCCGGGCAGGCCCTCCGGCGGCTCCGGACCGCCCGCCCGCGGACGGTCGAGCGCGATGCAGTGGCGGATGGCCGGCGCCGCCTCGCCGCGGTGGAAACGCGCCACCTCGGCCTGCAGGTCGGCATCGGCGTGGGAGACCCGCCGGTGCTGGCGCAGATGCTCGGCCCAGGATTCCACCATGAACCACTCGACGACGAGGCCGGGATCGGCCGCGTCTTCGGTCACGCCCCAATTGTAGGCGCCGTCGCGGCGGCGGGCATCCGACAGGCGGTAGAGCGCGTCGAGGAAGGCCGCGCGGTCCTCGCGGGCGATGCGATACTCGATCAGGATGAGGACCGGACCGCGGTCGTTGGCCACGGGCTCGGCGAGGGCCGGCTCCGGCCAGTGCAGGGAGGGCGTCAGGTCCGCCTCGCCCGACGGCAGCGTCATGCGATGGAGGACGAGGGCGGACAGCACCAGTCCGCCCGCCGCCAGCACGAGGGCTATCGGCAGTCCGAGAGCCTGCGCGACGACGCCCCAGGTGACGCTGCCCGCCGCCATGGCCCCGTTGAACACCGTGAGGTAGACGGCGAGCGCCCGGCCGCGCACCCAGTTGGGCAGGATCGACTGGGCGGTGGCGTTGAGGGTGGTCAGCGCGATGATCCAGGCCCCGCCCATGGCCAGGAGGATGACGAGCGCCAGCCAGCGCGGCGGCGCCAGCGCAAGGCTCGCCGTCGCCGCGGCGGTGACGAAGGCGGCCGCGAGCACCAGCCCGTCGGTGCCGAGCCGGGCGCGCAGGCGCGGCATCACCAGCGCGCCGGCGATGGCGCCCGCGCCCACCGAGCCGAGCAGCACGCCGTAATAGGCCGCATCCCCCTTCAGCAGATCACGGGCGACGAGGGGCAGGAGCGCCCAGACCGCGCTCGCGAAGGCGAAGAAGAAGGCCGCGCGCAGCAGCACCACATGCAGCTCGCGGCTCGCGCGGGCATAGCGCAGGCCGGCCCGGAAGGCGCCAGCGAAGCGCTCGCCCAGCGCGTCCTCGGAGGCCGCGGGGCGGCGCCACCACAGCAGGGCGGCGATCACCACGAGATAGCTCGCCACATCCGCCGCATAGGTCACCGCCGCGCCGAACGAGGCGATGAGCACGCCGCCCGTGGCCGGGCCGATGGCGCGGGCGATGTTGATGCCGAGCGAGTTGAGCGCCACCGCGCTCTTCAGGTCGGCGCGCGGCACCAGCTCGGGGACGATGGACTGCCACGTCGGCATCATCAGCGCCGCGCCGACGCCGCCGAGGAAGGTCAGGGCGATGAGCGAGGACACGCTGATGAGCCCGGTGTGGGACAGCACCATCAGCGCCGTGCTCACCCCGGCCAGGGCGAGCTGGATGGCGATGAGGAAGCGCCGCTTGTCGAGGATGTCGGAGAATACCCCCGCCGGCATGGCGAGCAGGAAGACGGGCAGCATGGCCGCCGCCTGCACGGTCGCCACCGCCGCCGGCGAGACGGAGAGATCGGTCACCAGCCACGCGCTCGCCACGTCGCGCATGAAGCTGCCGGTATTGCCCAGCACGGCGGCGATCCACAGCACCAGGAAGACCTTCTGGCGCAGAGGCGCGAAGGCGCCGGCCGGCGCTCCGGCAGGGGCCTTTGGGGTGGCGCCCGTCTCCTTCCGCGCGTCGCTCACGTGCGTCCTCCCTCCGTGCGGTGGGCAAGATCATGCCACGCCACGAGCACGAACGCGCCGGCCAGCCCGAGATGCTCGAAGAAGCCGTTGGCGGCGGCAAGCCGCTCCGGCCCCGGCGGCAGGGACCAGAAGCGGTTGGCCAGGAGCGTGGCGGCGCAGGTGAAGGCGGCGAGGGCAAGCGCGCCGAGCCAGCGGCCGACGCCCGACAGCACCAGGGCCGAGGCGCCGAGCTCCAGCGCGATGACCGCGACGGCGAAGGGCGCGGCCGGGGCGAGACCGAAATGATCCATCTCGGCGACGGCCGCGGGAAAGTCGCCCGCCTTGTCGAGGCCGCCCTGAAGATAAGCGGAGGTCAGCGCCAGCAAGGCGAGCGCCCGCACCGGCGCGGCAGACAGGGCCCGCCGCGCCCACCCCGCCAGCCCGTCCCCGGCTTCGCGCGCCGCCATCGCGCCCTCCCCTCAGACCGCCCAGCAGGCGCAGCCGAGCGCCCCGAAGAAGCTGCGGGCATCGGCCACCGGCAGTCCCGCGCCCCAGGCGCCCCAATGGGCATGGCCGTGCACCGTGCAGGCGCTGGCGCAGCCGCAGGCGGCGGCGAAGGCGTGGCGGCGCTCGCCGGCCGCGGCGCGCTCCTGATAGCCGCCGAAGCGGCGCACCGGCGACCAGTCCGGCATGGGCGGCGGAAGCGCCGGCGCCAGCGGCGCGAAATCGCCCGCGCCATGCACCACGACCCCGCCGAGCAGGGTGAGCACGGAGGTGATGTCCTGGATCGCCTCTCCCGGCACCGAGAAGAAATCCTCCGAGAGCACGGCGATGTCGGCGAGCTGGCCGGCCGCGATCTGCCCCTTCTTGCCGCTCTCGGTGGAGAACCAGCCGTTGGCCTCGGTCCAGAGCCGGAGCGCGGTCTCGCGGTCCACGAGATTGGCGGCCGGATAGAGCGACATGCCGCCGAGCGTCCGGCCGGTCACCAGCCAGGACAGCGAGACCCAGGGGTTATAGGAGGCCACCCGGGTGGCATCGGTGCCGGCGCCCACCGGAACGCCCGCCTCCAGCATCCGCCGGATGGGCGGAGTGCGCTCGGCGGCGCGGGCGCCGTAGCGCTCGGCGAAATATTCGCCCTGATAGGCCATGCGGTGCTGCACGGCGATGCCGCCCCCGAGCGCCGCGATGCGCTCGATGTTGCGGTCCGAGATGGTCTCGGCGTGGTCGAAGAACCAGTTGAGGCCGGCGAGCGGAATTTCCCGGTTCACGGTCTCGAACACGTCGAGGGCGCGGGAGATGGTCTCGTCATAGGTGGCGTGGAGCCGCCACGGCCAGCGGTTCGCGGCGAGGAGCCGGATCACCGGCTCGAGGTCGCTCTCCATGCTTGCCGGCATCTCGGGGCGCGGCGCCTGGAAATCCTCGAAGTCGGCGGCGGAATAGACCAGCATCTCGCCGGCGCCGTTGCTGCGGTAGAGGTCGTCGCCCTGCCCCGGCTTCACCTGCTTCGCCCAGCTCGCGAAATCGGCAAGCTCCTCCTTCGGCTTCTGGGTGAAGAGGTTGTAGGCGATCCGCACGGTGAGGTGGCCCTCGCGGTGCAGCTCCTCGATGATCGCATAATCGTCGGGATAATTCTGGAAGCCGCCGCCGGCATCGATCACGCTGGTGACGCCCAGCCGGTTCACCTCGCGCATGAAGTGGCGGGTGGAATTCTTCTGATACTCGGGCGGCAGCTTCGGCCCCTTGGCCAGCGTGGCGTAGAGGATGGTGGCGTTGGGGCTCGCCACCAGGAGGCCGGTGGGATTGCCGGCGCCGTCGCGCATGATCTCGCCGCCGGGCGGATTGGGCGTGTCCCTTGTGTAGCCCACCACGCGCAGCGCCGCCGCGTTGAGCAGCGCGCGATCGTAGAGGTGGAGGATGAAGACGGGCGTGTCGGGCGCGGCGGCGTTGATCTCGTCCAGCGTCGGCAGCCGCTTCTCGTCGAACTGCTGCGCGGTGAAGCCGCCGACGACGCGCACCCATTGCGGCGGCGGGGTGACGGCCACCTGCGCCTTCAGCATCTCCATGGCGCGGCCGAGGGAGCGCACCCCGTCCCAGCGCAGCTCCATGTTGTAGTTCAGCCCGCCGCGGATGATGTGCATGTGGCTGTCGATGAGGCCGGGAATGACCCGCCGGCCGCCCACGTCGATGGTCCGGGTGGCGGGGCCGGCAAGGCCCATGGCGTCGGCCTCCGGGCCGGCGAGCAGGATGCGCCCGTCCCGGATCGCGACCGCTTCGGCCTGCGGATTGGCGCGGTCGAGGGTGGTCACCTTGCCGTTGAGGAGGATGAGGTCGGCGGGCTCGCTCATGGTCTGGACCTTCGGGGATGGAGGGGCCGGCGGGGCGGCACGGCATTCAGGATTCGGGATGGTGGTCCTCGGCCGCGCGCGGCGCCTCCGGGCGCTGGCCGAGCACCTGCTCGGCGGCGTCCACGAGGCCGATGGCCCGCGCGAGGCTCTCGCCGTTCCAGAGGTGCCGCGCCACGGGCACGACCTGCTCGCCGACGAGGATGCCGAACAGGCCCAGGAGGGCGATCACCGGCGGCGCCGGCGAGCGCACCTGCAGGAGGCTGTAGACGATGCCGACCACGAGGCCGGCGCCGAGGGACGCGAGATAGAGCTTCATGGCTACTCCCTCGGGCCTACGAGACACCCGCCGGGGCCGGAATGCGCCGGCGGGACGGGGCGCGGCGGCGATGGGGTTCGGCGGCGCGGCTTCGATCTGGAGCGGACGGGGCGCGCAGCCGCAGCTCGCACCGCACCCGCCGCGGCGACGGCGCCATCCCAGGCCCCGCCGCCCCGCTGAGCAGCGGGGCGGGCGGACGGCGGGCGCTCCGGCATGGCGGCGCCTCTCAATGGCCTTCAGACGCGCCGAACATGGTCTTGGCGTAGATGATGCCGAGGCCATAGGCGCCGCCGAACGTCTTGGCGATGCCGGTGGTCAGCTCGTAGGTCTCGGCCCGGGCCCAGTCGCGCTGCAGCTCCAGGAGATACTGCAGGGCCGTCATGGGCCGGGCGCCGGCCTGCACCATACGCTCCATGGCCCGCTCATGGGCCTCCCCCGAGACGTCGCCGCAGGCATCGGCGATCACATAGACCTCGAAGCCCTGGTCGAGCGCCGACAGCGCCGGGCCGACGATGCAGACGCTGGTCCACAGCCCCGCGAGGACGATGCGGCCCTTGCCGATCTCGTTCACCCGGGCGATCACGGCGGCATCCTCCCAGGTGTTCATGGAGGTGCGGTCGAGCATGGGCTGGCCCGGGAACGCCGCGGCGATCTCGGAGAACATGGGGCCGGAGAAGCTCTTCTCCGCCACCGTCGTGAGGATGGTGGAGACGCCGAAGCCCGCCGCCGCATGGGCGACGAGGGCCGCGTTGTTGCGCAGGTTGACGGCATCGATGGACTTCGTCGCGAAGGACATCTGCGACTGGAAATCGATCATGATCAGCGTATGGTCGTTGGCGGACAGCAGCATCTTTCCGGGAGCGGCGACGGCGTGGGGCACGGCGGTTTCTCCTGAGGGATGGGTGCGCGGAAACTAGCCTTGCGAACGCGGACTGACCATTAGTTACCTTCGGGATATCGGTCACCACCATGAGCGGCCAAGCAAAAGTCGATGAGCGGAAGGACAACAACTGTCCTGCCGAGCAGTTCCTCAAGTTCTTTGCCCAGGAATGGATGAGCCACATCATTGCCGTTCTGGCGCGGGACGGAACGCTGCGCTTCGGCCAATTGCGGCGGGCCCTGCCGGGGGCGATCTCCGCGCGCGTGCTCTCGGCCCGGCTCAAGGAGCTGGAGCTGGCGGGCTATGTGATCCGGCGCGAGCTGGACGGCCGGGTGCGGCATGTGGAGTACGAACTCACCACGGACGGCCACGCCATCGACCGGGCGCTCGCCGACGCGGAATCTCTCGTGCCCGCGGCACCGGCGGGCGCTGCGCAGCGGTCCTGACGGGCGGCCGCAGCGGGCCATCCTGCGGTGCGCGGCCGGGCGATGCCCGCACGCCGAAGCCTCCGGAGAGCAAGCGCCCGCCGCTCACCAGCAGCAGGCGCCCGCTGTGATCGCAATCAAAGGCGGCCGCGTCAGGCCGCGAGCTTCTCGGCCACCCAGCGCTTCAGCTCGCCGCCGGGAATGGCGCCGCTGCGCCGCGCGATCTCCCTGCCGCCGCGGAACAGGATCAGGGTGGGAATCGCTTGGATGTTGAGCCGCGCCGCGAGATCGCGCTCGGCCTCCGTATCCACCTTGGCAAGGCGCACGTTGGGCTCCAGCTCGGCTGCCGCCGCCTCGAACACCGGCGCCATCGCCCGGCAGGGGCCGCACCAGGACGCCCAGCAGTCCACCAGCACCGGCAAATCGGAGGAGCTGACCTGCCGGTCGAAATGGGCGCCATCCAGGGCGATGGGATGACCCGTGAACAATGGCTGCCCGCACGTGCCGCAGCGCCCCTTGTCGCCGCGCTTCTCGGCGGCGAGGCGATTGAGCTGATGACAGTGCGGGCAGGGAATGATGATGGTGCTCGCCATGATCTCCGTCCGATGAAGGCCGGCGGCGGCTCAGGTCCGCGCCGTGCCTGTTGGCCCTGATATGTGATCGGCCAGCGGCGAGCGCAAATCGCGGGCGCCGTGCAGCGGGCATGGCCGCCCACTGGAAAACGGGGGTCTCGCTACGGTCCGCGGAACGGCCGGGGCGTCCCATGGCGCGCGGCAGACGATCAGAGCCGGGAGATTTGGGAGCGCGGCGCGGGAGATGAAGTGGCGGGAGTGACGGGGCTCGAACCCGCGACCTCCGGCGTGACAGGCCGGCGCTCTAACCAACTGAGCTACACCCCCGTGGCTGCTTCGGACCAGGCCGTGCGCCGCAGAGAGCGGCGTGGTAAGGCACCCCCGGCCGCAAGTCAAGCAAGCCGGCTGCATTTATTGCGGATAATGGGGACGGCGTTGCAAAGCCTTCCCCCGCAAGGGCGGCTGAGGCGCCGGTGGAGGCCCCTGCCCGGCCCGGGAATGCCTGCCTCGGGCATCGGCGAAGCCGGCATTCGGGAGATTCGGCGCGGGGGGAGTGGTGGGCGGTGACGGGCTCGAACCGCCGACCCTCTCGGTGTAAACGAGATGCTCTACCAACTGAGCTAACCGCCCGCGCCCGGAGCCGGCGTCCGCATCGCCGGAAGTGCGCCACGCACCGCCGCGCGGTCTCAAGGTTCCGGCGCGAAAGGCTATGTAGCACCCTTGCGCCCGCGAGCAAGGCCGCAGCCGGCGGCACGCTTCCCGAGGTCACCTGGCCGGCGCCGGCATGCTGGTGAAAATCTATGCAGCCGCCCGTGAAGCGGGCATCCCTCGCGTCGAGCCGCGCTGGGAGGAGGCTGGCGGCCAAGCCTAGCCGGGGCGAAGAGCGTTGCCGCCCGTGCGGTGCCCGCCCGGCAGACGCCGACCGTCCGCCGGTCTGGCGGAGAGCCAAATGCTAGAAGGTGCCAGGAAGCACCGATGAGGGATTGTGAGGGGCTCAAAAGCCCCGCTGAGCGGGATTTCGCCCGGCGCGAAGACCGCTCGCCCATTCCCGGAGAAATCCGGCCGGACCACCGGAAAGCCGTTCGAACGTCCGGGCCACCTTCTGGCCCCGTTCAGCTTCAGGCGCCGCCGCCGACGCCCGTTCGGATGTGCCGCCCGCCGGCGGCGGTCGCGCCGTCCCGCGACCGCAACGAAGGGCCATCGCCCGTCGCCGCCCAAACCCCTCCGGACGCCGCACGCGCGCGCGACGTCCGGAAGGCGGGGATCACACGTTGACCGCTTCCTTCAGGCCCTTGCCGGGAGTGAACTTCGGCGCCTTGGACGCGCTGATCTTCACCGGCTTGCCGGTGCGCGGGTTGCGGCCTTCGCGGGCGGCGCGGGTCACCACCGAGAAGCTGCCGAACCCGATGAGCTTGACTTCCTCGCCCTGCTTGAGCGCCTTGGCAATGATGTCGAAGGTGGCGTCCACGGCAGCCGCAGCAGCCGTCTTCGTCAGCTTGGCCTCTTCAGCCACCGCGGCGATCAGTTCGTTCTTGGTGGTCATCTGACCATTCCCTTTCCTATCAGGACTCGAATCGTGCGGGGGCGCTGCCCCGACGACCGGCGGGAAGCTTCACGGAAAATACGGCTTTTGCAAGCAGCTTCAGCCACAAACCCGCACCAATGCACGATTTTTGGAGTGTGCAGGCGCGAACGGAAAAGGGGCGGCGTGTTGGCCACGCCGCCCCTTCTCAAGACCTAAGCCATTGAAAACACTCAGTGCGCGATCACGCCGGACTTGTCTTCGTCGCTCACCGGGCTCTCGGGCGCATTGACCGGCCGCTCTTCCCAGGTGATCGGCTCGGGACGCCGCACCAGCGCGTTGTGGAGAACCTCATCCATGCGCGACACCGGAATGATCTCCAGCGCGTTCTTCACATTGGCCGGGATGTCCGCCAGATCCTTGGCGTTCTCCTCGGGGATGAGCACCCGCTTGATGCCGCCGCGCAAGGCCGCGAGCAGCTTCTCCTTGAGGCCGCCGATGGGCAGCACCCGGCCGCGCAGGGTGATCTCGCCGGTCATCGCCACGTCGCGGCGGACCGGGATGCCGGTCATCACCGAGACGATGGCGGTGGCCATGGCGACGCCCGCCGACGGGCCGTCCTTCGGGGTCGCCCCTTCGGGAACATGCACGTGGATGTCGCGGCGCTCGAACAGCGGCGGCTCGATGCCGAAGTCCACCGCCCGCGAGCGGACGTAGGACGCCGCCGCCGAGATCGACTCCTTCATCACGTCGCGCAGGTTGCCGGTGACCGTCATCTTGCCCTTGCCGGGCATCATCAGGCCCTCGATGGTGAGCAGCTCGCCGCCCACCTCGGTCCAGGCGAGGCCGGTGACGACGCCCACCTGGTCCTCGGTCTCCATCTCGCCGTAGCGATAGCGCGGCACGCCGAGGAAATCCTCGATGTTCTTCGCCGTCACCTTCACCGACTTCTTCTTGGTGAGCACGAGCTCCTTCACGGCCTTGCGGGCCAGGGTGGAGATCTCGCGCTCCAGCGAGCGCACGCCCGCCTCGCGGGTGTAGCGGCGAACCAGGGTCTGGAGCGCCGAGTCGTCGATGCTCCACTCCTTGGCGGTCAGGCCGTGCTTCTGCATGGAGTGCGGGATCAGGTGCTTGCGCGCGATCTCGACCTTCTCGTCCTCGGTGTAGCCGGCGATGCGGATCACCTCCATGCGGTCCAAGAGCGCCGGGGGAATGTTCAGCGTGTTGGCCGTGGTGACGAACATCACGTTGGAGAGGTCGTATTCCACCTCCAGGTAATGATCGGCGAAGGTGTGGTTCTGCTCGGGATCCAGGACCTCCAGCAAAGCCGACGACGGATCACCGCGGAAGTCGGCGCCCATCTTGTCGATCTCGTCGAGCAGGAAGAGCGGGTTCGACTTCTTCGCCTTGCGCATGGACTGGATGATCTTGCCGGGCATGGAGCCGATGTAGGTCCGGCGATGCCCGCGGATCTCCGCCTCGTCGCGCACGCCGCCGAGGGCGACGCGCACGAACTCACGCCCCGTCGCCTTGGCGATGGACTTGCCGAGCGAGGTCTTGCCGACGCCGGGCGGGCCGACGAGGCACAGGATCGGGCCCGTGAGCTTGTTGGCGCGGCTCTGCACGGCGAGATACTCGACGATGCGCTCCTTCACCTTGTCCAGGCCGTAGTGCTCGGAGTCGAGCAGCTCCTGGGCATAGTTCAGGTCCTTCTTGACCTTGCTCTTCACGCCCCACGGGATTGAGAGCAGCCAGTCGAGATAGTTGCGCACCACGGTGGCTTCCGCCGACATGGGCGACATCTGCTTGAGCTTCTTGAGCTCGTGGGTGGCCTTCTCGCGCGCTTCCTTGGTGAGCTTGGTCCGCTTGATGCGGTCCTCCAGCTCCTGCAGGTCGTCGCGGCCCTCCTCGTCGCCCAGCTCCTTCTGGATCGCCTTCATCTGCTCGTTGAGGTAGTACTCGCGCTGGGTCTTCTCCATCTGCCGCTTGACGCGGGTACGGATGCGCTTTTCCACCTGCAGCACGGAGATCTCGCTCTCCATGAGGCCGAGGACCTTCTCCAGCCGGTCGGAGACCTTCACGGTCTCGAGCACCGCCTGCTTGTCCGGGATCTTCACGGCGAGGTGCGAGGCGATGGTGTCGGCGAGCTTGGAGTGGTCGTCGATCTGGCCGACCACACCCACCACCTCGGGCGACACCTTCTTGTTGAGCTTCACATAATTCTCGAACTCGTTGACCACCGAGCGGGCAAGCGCCTCCGCTTCCACCACGTCGCCCACCTCGTCGGGCAGGGTGATGGCCTGGGCCTCATAGAGGTCGGTCCGGTCGGTGTAGTTCAGCACCTGCGCGCGGGTGACGCCCTCCACCAGCACCTTCACGGTGCCGTCGGGCAGCTTCAGCAGCTGCAGCACGGTGGCGAGGGTGCCGATGCGGAAGATGGAGTCCGGAGCGGGATCGTCGTCCGAGGCATTCTCCTGGGTGGCCAGAAGGATGTAGGTATCGCCGCGCATCACCTCCTCGAGCGCGCGGATCGACTTCTCGCGGCCCACGAAGAGGGGAACGATCATATGGGGGAAAACGACAATATCCCGCAGCGGAAGCACCGGGAACGTCTGCGACATTCCGGGAACGAGCGGGGGGCGCGGCTTCTGGCTCGTCATGACCCAATCCTTTCAATGAGCGCGCGTGCGGGAACGCTGCCACGCAAGCGCGCAGCCGGAAACGGGGCGGCTTTTCGATGCTGAGGCGGCAAACGCCGCGGGGGGCATGAAGTCCGAGCCCACAGACCGGAACTTTCGGGATGAACATGGACACGCGCCTGACCCGTTTCAAGGGTCGCTACGGACGCGCACGACGAATGCGAAGAACTCAATAACTCACGGATCGATCGATCAAAGCGTACCCTTTCCCCCGCACGCAACGCGCGGGGGAAGTTGTTGGGGTGGTGCAGGTCACGCACTGGCGCCCGCATCGCCGACACGGTCCGCATAAATGTAGAGCGGACGCGCATTCTGTTCGACCACCTCCCGGCTGATCACCACTTCCTCCACCCCTTCAAGGCCGGGCAGGTCGAACATGGTGTCGAGCAGGATGCCTTCCATGATGGAGCGCAGGCCGCGGGCGCCGGTCTTGCGCTCGATGGCCTTGCGGGCGATGGCGCCCAGCGCCTCCTCATGGATGGTGAGGTCCACATTCTCCATCTCGAACAGCCGCTGGTACTGCTTGACCAGCGCGTTCTTCGGCTCGGCGAGGATCTTCTTCAGCGCCGCCTCGTCGAGGTCCTCGAGCGTCGCCAGGACCGGCAGACGGCCAATGAACTCGGGGATGAGGCCGTACTTCAGCAGGTCCTCGGGCTCCACGTCGCGGAACACCTCGCCGGGGCGGCGCTCCTCGGGCGGAGCCACCTTGGCGTGGAAGCCGATGGAGGTGCTGCCGATGGAGCGCGACGAGATGATCTTGTCGAGGCCCGCGAAGGCGCCGCCGCAGATGAACAGGATGTTGGTGGTGTCCACCTGCAGGAACTCCTGCTGCGGATGCTTGCGGCCGCCCTGGGGCGGGACCGAGGCCACCGTGCCTTCCATGATCTTCAGCAGCGCCTGCTGCACACCCTCGCCCGAGACGTCCCGGGTGATGGACGGATTGTCAGATTTGCGACTGATCTTGTCGATCTCGTCGATATAGACGATGCCGCGCTGGGCCCGCTCGACGTTGTAGTCGGCGGCCTGGAGCAGCTTCAGGATGATGTTCTCCACGTCCTCGCCCACGTAGCCGGCTTCGGTCAGCGTGGTGGCGTCGGCCATGGTGAAGGGCACGTCGAGGATGCGCGCCAGCGTCTGGGCCAGCAGCGTCTTGCCGGAGCCCGTGGGGCCCACCAGCAGGATGTTGGACTTGGCCAGCTCCACGTCGCCGTGCTTGGAGGCGTGGTTCAGACGCTTGTAGTGGTTGTGGACCGCCACCGAGAGCACTTTCTTGGCGTGGTCCTGGCCGATGACATAGTCATCGAGGACCTTGCGGATCTCCTTCGGGGTCGGAATGCCGTCCCGCGATTTCACCAGCGAGGATTTGGACTCTTCCCGGATGATATCCATGCACAACTCGACGCATTCGTCGCAGATGAACACGGTGGGTCCGGCGATGAGCTTCCGGACCTCATGCTGGCTCTTACCGCAGAACGAGCAATAAAGCGTGTTCTTGGTGTCGCTGCCGCCGGTCTTGCTCATCACTTCATCTCCTGCTGATCCGCCGAGGGGGGCCCGAAATGCAGCCTTGCCCGCCGGATCTTTTTGAAAAATGACCAAGCAAGAAGCCGGCCAAATTTCGCGATACGCACACAATCAGCTCGTAGCTGACCACCCTACGTTGACACGATCAAGGCTAACGGAGGGTTTTCCCACCGAGGTGATCGCCACCTCGAACGGGGCAGATCGTGCCCCCACTTCCGCGGCCTGTCGCGCCCGGTCCGGCAGCGTCCCTCGCGGGCCGCCCCGCCGCTCGACCCTCCGCCGTGTGACGGCGGAATGACGGGCAACGCAGCTTCCGATGCCGGCTCACTGTCCATGCAAGCGCGATCTCGCACCGCACGCAAGTGGGGAATTCGAAGGCAGGCCTGAAATTTGTGCAGCGCCGCGAAGGGCGGGGAATAAAGCGGTCCACCGCCTCAAACCGCAACGGCCGGGGCGTGTGATTTCAACCGCTTGACGGTCGTGGCGGCGGCGCGGAGCACCGCGAGGCCGGACCGCGCGCACCCGGGGAATTTACCATCCCGGGGCGAAACCGGGCGGAAGCGCGCCGCGCTCCCGCCCGTAAGCCAACCGCCTCAGGCGGCCTTGGCGGCGTCGTCCGTGGGACGGCGTTCGATCACCGAATCGATGAGCCCGAACTCCTTGGCCGCATCGGCGGTGAGGAAGTTGTCGCGCTCGAGAGCATCCTCGATCGCCTTCAGGTCGCGGCCGGTGTGCTTCACATAGATTTCATTCAGCCGCTTCTTCAGGTTCAGGATCTCCTGGGCGTGGAGCATGATGTCCGTCACCTGACCCTGGTACCCGCCGGACGGCTGGTGAACCATGATTCGCGCGTTCGGCAGGGCGAAGCGCATGCCCGGCTCGCCCGCGGTGAGCAGCAGCGAGCCCATGGAGGCCGCCTGGCCGATGCACAGCGTCGACACCGCCGGCTTGATGAACTGCATGGTGTCGTAGATGGCGAGACCCGACGTCACCACTCCCCCCGGGGAGTTGATGTACATCGAGATCTCCTTCTTCGGATTGTCCGCCTCAAGGAACAGGAGCTGCGCCACCGCCAGGGTGGACATGCCGTCCTCCACCGGGCCGGTTAGGAAGAGGATGCGCTCCTTCAGGAGGCGGGAAAAGATGTCGTAGGACCGCTCGCCACGGTTGGTCTGCTCGACCACCATGGGGATCAGGTAGTTCATGTAGGTATCGATAGGGTCACGCATCTTCAGTCCTCAAGTGCAGGCTACGGCATGTGCCCGGATGCTGTGCACATACCGTGCCGATTTTATGCGGGCGACGAGCGCGACCCCTCAATGCCTCAGGCCGCCTTCTCGTCGTCCTCTTCCTTATAGAGCTCCTCCTTGGTGACCGGCTTCTCGGTCACGCTGGCGAGCTCCAGCAGGAAGTCCACGACCTTTTCCTCGAACAAGGGCGCCCGGATCGCAGCCATGGCTTGGGGGTTCTTGCGGTAATAATCCCAAACCTGCTGCTCCTGCCCGGGGAACTGGCGCGCCCGCTCAACCACGGCCCGCGTCACCTCGTCGTCGGACACCTGGATATTGTTGCGCTCGCCGATTTCCGCAAGGAGCAGGCCGAGGCGCACGCGCCGCTCGGCGATGCGCAGGTAATCCTTGCGCGCCTCGTCCTCGCTGGTGCCCTCGTCGGCGAAGGTGCGGCCCTGCAGGGTCAGGTCCTGGTTCACCTGCTGCCACACGCCCTCGAACTCCTGGGCGAGCAGGCCGGCAGGCACCTCGAACTTGTGCATCGTGTCGAGACCGTCGAGCAGGGCGCGCTTCACCTTCTGGCGGATGACGCCGGCGTGCTCGGCGCCGAGGCGCTCCTTGACCATCTCCTTGAGCTTGGCGAGGTCGTCCTGGCCCAGCGTCTTGGCGAACTCGTCGTCGATAGCCACCTCGCCGGGGGCCTCCACGGACTTGCAGGTCACGGCGAAGGCAGCCGCCTTGCCGGCCAGCTCCGGATTGGCGTAATTCTCCGGGAAGGTCACGTTGACCGTGCGCTCCTCGCCGGCGGCAACGCCCATGAGCTGGTCCTCGAAGCCCGGGATGAAGCTCTTGGAGCCGAGCACCAGCGAGACTTCCTCGCCCGCGCCGCCGTCGAACTTCTCGCCGTCGATGGTGCCGACGAAGTCGATGATGACCTTGTCGCCGTCGCCGGCCGCGCCCTCCTTCGGGGAATAGGGGCGGTTGGCGTCGGCGATGCGGGCGATGGTCTCGTCCACCTCGGCGTCGGTCACCTCCACCACCGGCTTCTCGACGGCGATCTCCTTGAAGTTGCCGAGCTCGATCTTGGGCAGGATCTCCAGCTCCAGATCGTAGGTGAGGTCCTTGCCGCCATCGAGCAGGCCCTGGGCCTCCGGATCGTTTTCGGGCAGCGTCACCTTGGGCTGGAGCGCGAGGCGGAAGCCGCGCTCCTCGACGATCTTGGTGTTGGTGTCGTTGACGGTCTGCTCGATCACCTCGCTCATGACCGATTTGCCGTAGACCCGCTTGAGGTGGGCCACCGGCACCTTGCCCGGGCGGAAGCCCTTGAGCGTCACCTGGTCCTTGAGCTCGTCGAGGCGCTGGTCGGCCTTGGCGTCGAGATCGGTGGCAGGCACCACCACGCGGAACGCGCGCTTGAGGCCTTCGGCTTGGGTTTCGGTCACCTGCATGGTCTTGCCTTCACATCCTCTCCGCCATCCTCGGGCGGTGTCCGTTCGAATTCCTGATCCCGCCCCACGGCCCCGCGCCCGTCGGGCCCTGAGCGCATGCCGCGAGACGCCGCCCTGGCTGGGGATGAAACGGTAACTTGGTGCGGGCGGAGGGTTTCGAACCCCCACGACTCATCGTCACGGGAACCTAAATCCCGCGCGTCTACCAGTTCCGCCACGCCCGCATGCCGATGGCGGCGCTGCGAGACCTTCGACCAGAGGCTTTGGGCCACCGCTTCAAGGCCGCACGCGCGCGCCGATGGGGCTCGACCAGCCTCCGGCCAGTCGGGTTGCGGCTTATATCATGCTCCGCGCCGGCTGCAGCAAGAAAATGGCGCCATCCCGCCCGGCGACGGGACGGGCCGCGCGCCCTCGCCCCGACCGCGGCCATCCGGTCCGCCGCAGCTCCGTCGGCGCCGCCCCGGCCACCGCCGGAAACCGCTGCCTGCCTGCCTTTGCCGCTGGCGGCTGCCTCATTTCGTGGCATAAGGAGGCGCGACATCAGCCGTGGAGACGACCGCGTGCGCTCGAACACCCTCTCCCGCCGCAGCATCCTGCAGGGCCTTGCGATTTCCGCCTCCGCCCTGTCCGCGCCCGGGCTGCTGCCGCGTCCGGCCGCGGCGCAGCCGGCCCCCGCCGCCCCGGTCACGCTGCGCGCCGCCGAGAATGCCGACATGATGTCGCTCTCGGGACCGGGCCGGCTCGCCCTGTTCAACGACGCCCTGCCGGGCCCGGTGCTGCGGGCGACCCAGGGCGACACGCTCGCGGTCCAGCTCGACAACGCCCTGAAGGAGCGCTTCGCCCTCGTCTTCCACGGCGTGCGCCTGCCGAGCGAGGTCCACGGCAATGGCGATGCCGCCTCGGTGGCCGTCGCGCCCGGCGCTAGGCGCACGGTGAGCTTCGCCACGCGCGATGCCGGCACCTATTGGTATCATGCCTCGGACCCGGGACTGGCGCGCCGCGCGCTGGCGGGCGCGCTGATCGTCGCCGAGCCGGGGCCGCCCGCCTACGGCGCGGACCACGTGGTCTTCATCCAGAGCTTCCCGCCGGAAAGCGGCGTGCCGCTGTTTCCGGTGAACGGCGCCATCTCCCCCACCTTCGAAGGCCCCGGCGGCGGGCGGGCGCGGCTGCGCTTCATCAACGCCACCGGCTTCCTGCTGCGCCTCCAGGTGGTAGGGCCGCCGATCTACGCCCTGGCCGTGGACGGGCATCCCGTGGCGCCGTTCGACTTCAAGGACGGCTTCGTCAATATCGCCGCCGGCGGGCGGGTGGACGTGGCGGCGACGCTCGACACCGCCAATGCCTCGGTGATCCAGATCGTGACGGCGAAGGATCCCATCCAGATCGCCATCGTCGCCCCGGTCGGCAGCGCCGACACGCCGGCCGACGGCCCGCCCGAGCCCCTGCCCGGCGCCGACCTGCCGCAGCAGATCCCGCTCACCGGCGCGGCGCGCTTCAACGTGCCGATCGGCGCCGGCGGCCTTCCCGCCAACGCGCCGGAACCGGCGGCCGCCACCTTCCTCGGCAAGATCGCCTCCGGACAGGCGATGGTGCTGACCCTGGCCAACAGCCTCGCGGCCCCCGTTTCGGTGCATATCGACGGCAATCCGGTGCGCCTGCTGGATGCCGGCGACGACGGCTGGCGGCCGTGGTGGCATGATACGGTGCCGGTGCCGCCGCAGACCACCGTGCGGGTGGCGCTGGTCGGCCAGAATCCGGGAAAATGGGCGATCCTCGCCCAGCGCAACGGCGACGGGCTGGTGGTGGCCTCCCTCACCTATCAGGTGGGCGGCTGAGACGGGGGCCGCACCCCCGTCTCACAGCGATTCGAGCTGCTCGAACAGCCGCGCGTAGACCGTGCGCAGCGCCTCCGGCAGGTCGTCGGCGATGAGCCCCGGCCCGGCCGCCAGCGCCGCCTCGCCGTGCAGCCAGACGGCGGCGCTCGCCGCCTCGAACGCCGGCATCCCCTGGGCCAGGAGCCCGGTGACGAGGCCGGCCAGCACGTCTCCGGCCCCCGCGGTGGCGAGATAGGCCGGCGCATTCTCGGCGATGGACGCCCGTCCGTCCGGCGCCGCCACCACCGTGTCGGCCCCCTTGAGCAGCACCACGGCGCCGATCCGGCGCGCCGCCGCCCGGGCGCGGGCCAGCTTCGAGGGCGGGCCCAGCACCTCCTCCACCCCGGCGAACAGGCGGGCGAACTCCCCGTCGTGGGGCGTGATCACCGCCGAGCGCGCACCCGCCACCAGATGGGCGAAGGCGCCCGCCTCGCCTTCAAAGGAGGTGAGCGCATCGGCATCGAGCACCAGATGCCGCCCCGAGGCCGCCGCCATCTTCTCCCGGGTCGCCGCTCCCACCCCGAGGCCGGGACCGAGCAGCACCGCATTGAACCTCTGATCCGCCAGCAGGCCGGCGAGGTCGGCGGCGTCCTCCACCGGCCGGGCCATGAGCGCGGCATAGGAGCCAGCCGTCAGCGGCAGCACCTCGCGCGGACAGGCGAGGGTCACCAGGCCCGCCCCGGCGCGCAGCGTGGCCCGCGCGGCAAGGCGCGCCGCCCCGCTGGTCCACGGCCCGCCGCTCACCACCACGGCATGGCCGCGGGCATATTTGTGACCGGCGGCCGTCGGCACAGGAAACGCCGCCCGCCAGAGCTCCGGGCCGTTGGCGAAGGTGGTGGGCTTCACCGTCTCCAGCACCTCGTCGGGAATGCCGATGTCCGCCACCCGGACCCGGCCGCACAGCGCGCGCCCCGGCAGCAGCAGGTGGCCGGGCTTGCGGCGGAAGAAGGTGACGGTCTCCTGCGCCGGCGCCGCGGCGCCGCGCACCAGCCCGGTGGCGCCGTCGAGCCCCGAGGGCAGGTCCACCGCGACGATCGGGCGCCCGCTCCGCGCCATGCGCTCGACCAGTGCCCGCGCGGCGCCGTCGAGGTCGCGGGCGAGGCCGGCGCCGAACAGCGCGTCGACGATGAGGCCCGCCTCGGCGAGGTCGATGGCGTCCGGCGTCTCGACCGGCCCCTTCCACTGCCGCGCCACCACGGCGGCATCTCCCGTCAGCGCGTCGGGCGCGCCCAGCAGCGCGAGGCGCACCCGGAAGCCCCGCTGCACCAGCACCCGGGCCGCCACGAAGCCGTCGCCGCCATTGTTGCCGGGCCCGCACAGCACCACGATGCGGGTGGTGTACGGGCGACGGGCGCAGACATCGGCCACCGCCGTCCCGGCATGCTCCATGAGCCGGAGCGAGGGCACGCCCAGCGCCACCGCGGTGCGGTCGGCGCGGCCCATCTCATCGGGATCGAGAAGCTCGTTCACCGCGTCGCCCCCGGCGCATGCCTACTTGCTGCCCATCGCACTGAAGGCCGTGTCACCGCACCCTCCTTCCATGCCTAAAAGTTAGCTTAATAGATGCATTTTTAGGCATGCATAAGCGTATCCATATGGGGCAGTCTGCATGGCCACAGAATGCTTCGCATGGCACGCATCCTGCTTAAAAACTGCGGCCCGGTCACGCGGCGGAGGGATCGGGCCCCGGGAGATGGAGCGCATGAAAAAAATCGAGGCGATCATCAAGCCGTTCAAGCTTGATGAGGTGAAGGAAGCACTCCAGGACGTCGGCCTTCAAGGCATTACTGTAACGGAAGCGAAAGGCTTTGGCCGCCAGAAGGGCCACACGGAACTGTACCGCGGTGCCGAATATGTGGTTGACTTTCTACCCAAAGTGAAGATCGAGGTCGTCATCGCCGACGACATGGTCGATAAGGCGGTCGACGCCATCCGCCGGGCCGCCCAGACCGGCCGGATCGGCGACGGGAAAATCTTCGTGTCCAGCATCGAGGAAGCGATCCGCATCCGTACCGGCGAATCCGGCCTCGACGCCATCTGACGTCCCATCCACAGTTGTTTCGCAGAAAGGCAGAGACCCTCATGACGACTAAGACGGCCAAGGACGTCCTCGACGCCATCAAGAGCGAGGACGTGAAGTACGTCGACCTGCGCTTCACCGATCCGCGCGGTAAGTGGCAGCACGTCACCTTCGACATCTGCATGGTGGATGAGGAATTCCTCACCGAAGGCACCGCCTTCGACGGCTCCTCCATCGCCGGCTGGAAGGCGATCAACGAGTCCGACATGCTGCTGATGCCCGATCCGGACACCGCGACGATCGACCCGTTCTTCTCCGAGACCACCATGTCGATCGTCTGCGACGTGCTGGAGCCCACCACCAACCAGCCCTATGGTCGCGATCCGCGCTCCATCGCCAAGAAGGCCGAAGCCTACGCCCAGTCCACCGGCATCGGCGATTCGGTCTACTTCGGCCCCGAGGCCGAGTTCTTCATCTTCGACGACGTGCGCTTCAAGGCCGATCCGTACAACACCGGCTTCAAGCTCGACTCTATCGAGCTGCCCACCAACTTCGACACGGAATACGAGGGCGGCAACCTCGGCCACCGCGTGAAGACCAAGGGCGGCTACTTCCCGGTGCCCCCGATCGACTCGGCGCAGGACATGCGCTCCGAGATGCTGGCCTCCATGGCCAAGATGGGCTGCAACGTGGAGAAGCACCACCACGAGGTGGCTTCCGCCCAGCACGAGCTCGGCCTCAAGTTCGGCTCGCTGGTGACCATGGCCGACCACCTGCAGATCTATAAGTACTGCATCCATCAGGTGGCCAACATCTACGGCAAGACCGCCACCTTCATGCCGAAGCCGGTGTTCGGCGACAACGGCTCGGGCATGCACGTGCACCAGTCGATCTGGAAGGAGGGCAAGCCCCTCTTCGCCGGCGACAAGTATGCGGGCCTGTCGGACTACTGCCTGTGGTACATCGGCGGCGTCATCAAGCACGCCAAGTCGATCAACGCCTTCACCAACCCGCTGACCAACTCCTACAAGCGTCTGGTCCCGGGCTATGAGGCGCCGGTGCTGCTGGCCTATTCGGCCCGCAACCGCTCGGCTTCCTGCCGCATCCCCTACACCAACAACCCGAAGGCCAAGCGCGTCGAGGTCCGCTTCCCCGATCCGGGCGCGAACCCCTACCTCGCCTTCGCCGCGCTGTTCATGGCCGGCATGGACGGCATCCTGAACCGCATCGACCCCGGCCAGGCCATGGACAAGGATCTGTACGATCTGCCCCCGGCCGAGCTGAAGGAAATCCCGACCGTGTGCGGCTCGCTGCGCGAGGCGCTTGCGTCGCTCGCGGCCGACCACGAGTACCTGCTGAAGGGCGATGTGTTCCAGAAGGACTTCATCGAGTCCTACATCGACCTGAAGATGGAAGAGGTGATGCGTTTCGAAATGACGCCGCACCCGGTCGAGTTCGATATGTACTACTCGGTCTGATCCCGGCGCGCCGCAGCCCCTCGGGGCCCACGGCCACCGCAGATCGGTCGATCCGGAAGGGGCGCCCTCGGGCGCCCCTTTTCGTTGGCGGCGGCAGCGCCCGGCCCGGCTGCGGCGCACGGTCGAAGAGCGCGGCGGGCCCTGCCCGCTCCTGTTGCACACCTGTCACGGCGCGGCCCTAGGTTTTACGAAAGTCGCCAGCCCGCGAGCCCCCAGACATGATCCGCAAGGCCCCTCCCCCGTCGCAGACCGCCGGCGACGCACCCACCATCTCCTCGCGCGCCCCCAGCTTCGCCGAGCTGGTCGAGGCCCGCTACGGCCGGCGCGAGATCCTCAAAGGCATGGCGGGCGCCGCCGCTTTCGCCGCGGCCGGACCCGCGGCCGCTCTCGCGGACAGCTCCGTTACCGGCGGCGCGGCGCCGCTTCCGGCAGGCGCCGCCGACGAGCTCACGCGCTTCCCCTTCACCGAGCTGGTCGCCGCCCCGGACGACGATCACCACGTCGCCCCCGGTCACACGGCGCAGGTTCTCATCCGCTGGGGCGAGCCGGTGCTGGAGGATGCGCCCGGCTTCGCCCCCGGCGCCCAGACCGCCGCCGCGCAGGCCCGGCAGTTCGGCTACAACAACGATTTCGTGGGCTACATCCCGATGCCGGACGCGGCGGACCCGTCGGCCCACGGCCTGCTCATGGTCAATCACGAATACACCAACGAGGAGCTGATGTTCCCCGGCGTGGCGCGGCAGGACCGCAAGCACGGCTTCCAAGGGCTCACCGCCGAGCAGGTCGCCATCGAGATGGCCGCCCATGGCGGCTCGGTGATCGAGATCAGGCGCGACGGCGAGACCTGGACGGTGGTCCCCGGGTCCCGCTTCGCCCGGCGCATCACCGCCGACACGCCCATCGAGATCACCGGGCCGGCCGCCGGCGATGCCCGCCTGCGCACCGCCGACGACACTACCGGCCGCCTCGTGCGGGGCATGGTGAACAATTGCTCGGGCGGCGTCACGCCATGGGGCACCTGGCTCTCCTGCGAGGAGAATTTCGACGTCTATTTCATGGGCTCGACCGAGGGCCATCCCGACGCCGCGGCGCTCGCGCTCTACACCGTTCCCGCCGGCGATTACGCCTGGGGCCGGTTCGTCGACCGCTTCGACGTCTCCAAGGCTCCGAACGAGCCCAACCGCTTCGGCTGGGTGGTGGAGATCGACCCGTTCCATCCGGCTTCCACGCCGAAGAAGCGCACCGCCCTCGGCCGCCTCAAGCACGAGGCCGCAGCCAACCTGACGAACACCGACGGCCGCCTCGTGGTCTACATGGGCGACGACGAAGCCAACCAGCACGTCTACCGCTTCGTCAGCGCGGCCAAGGTGGACCCTGCCGACCGCGCCGCCAACGCGAACCTGCTCGACGCCGGCGAGCTCTCGGTCGCCATCTTCCGCGATGACGGCACCGGCACCTGGGTTCCGCTGACCAGCGCCGAGGGCTTCAGCGCGACCGACGTGCTCATCAACACCCGCGCCGCCGCCACCGCCCTCAAGGCCACGCCCATGGACCGGCCGGAGGACGTGGAGGCCGATCCGAGGAGTGGCAAGGTCTATGTGATGCTCACCAACAACAAGGAGCGCACCGAGACCGACAGGGCCAATCCGCGCAAGCACAACACCGGCGGCCACATCATCGAGATCACCCCCGCGGGCGGCGACCACGCCGCCGACAGCTTCGCCTGGGACCTGCTCGTGCTGTGCGGCAAGCCCGAGGGCACGCGCAGCGCCACCAACCCCATTTTCGCACCGGGTACCGGCGATGCCAGCTGGTTCGCCAATCCGGACAATTGCGCGGTGGACCACCTGGGCCGCCTGTGGGTGGCCACCGACGGCAACACGCCGTCCTTAACCCAGCGCACCGACGGCATCTGGGCGCTGGAAACCCAGGGCCCGGCGCGCGGCACCGCCAAGCACCTTTACGCGGTGCCCATGGGCGCCGAGATGTGCGGGCCGTTCTTCACGCCCGACGACACGTCCTTCTTCGTGGCGGTCCAGCATCCCGGCGAAGGCTCGACCTTCGACGCCCCCAGCACCCGCTGGCCGGACCGCGGATCGGGCCTGCCGCCGCGCCCCGCGGTGGTGGTCATCACCCGCACCGGCGGGGGCAGGGTCGGCACCTGAGGCCGATCGTTCCGCCCGGTCGCAGTCGCGCCCTAGATGCCCAGCAGCAGCGCGCCACCCACCAGGATGACCTCGCCGGCCACCACGCCGAAGAAGACCGAGCGACGGAACAGCGCGAAGCTGGCGACGCCGCCCGCCACCGCCCCGAGGCGCAGCGCCAGCGGCATCAAAGCGAGCGGCCCCGCCGGCACCAGCAGCAGGCGCGCGATCACCGCCGCGAGCAGCGCCGCCGCCACCGCCTTCACCCAGTGGAACACCTCGCTGCCCGCCTCCACCCGGCGGCCGGCCAGCACCGCCATGGCGCGCCACACCTCGGTGGGCAGGAAGCCCACCAGCAGCACCACCATGATGGCGCCCGCCTCGCTCCAGCCATGGCTCATGCCCGCCGCCCCCGCCACATCCGCCCCGCCACATAGGCGAGGGTGCCGCCGCCGAGGCCCGCCAGCATCAGGTCCAGCCCGCCTTCGAGGTGCATCACCAGGGGCAGGATGACGAAGCCGGCGACGAGGGCGAGCCAGTCGGTCACCGCACTGGAATTGCGCACCATGAGCACCGAGAAGGACAGGGGCGTCAGGAACAGCAGCCCCGCCGCCAGCGGCGCCGGCAGCTCTCCGGCCAGCAGATAGCCCCCCACGGTGCCCATGAGGCTGACCATGACGAAGCCATTGCCCAGCCCCAGCGCGAACGGCACCCGCGCCTCGGCCGGCAGCTTGGGCAGCAGACGCAGGCCCTCCACCCACATGCTCATGGCGACGTAATGGGCGCACAGCAGCTCGAGGAAGAGGTTGCGCCGCCGCCCGCGCAGAAAGGGCGCGATGGACACCACCATGGGCAGGAGGCGCAGCGAGGACAGCGCCACCGCGAAAGCGATGGCCGGAAGCGCGGTGCCCGAGGCCAGCCCGCCCACCAGGATCACCTGGGCCGGCAGCGCCCAGACCAGCACGGTGGAGAGCAGGCCGGCGAGGAGCGGAAACTCGATGCCCCGCAGCAGCGCGCCATAGCCGATGAAGCTCGCGAACAGCACGAGGCCGGGCACGGAAAGCGAATGGCGCCAGCCGTCGAACGCATGGCCGAGGGCCGAGCGGGCGGGCGGGTCGGGCGGCGCGCCGTCCGCCGCGTGGAGCGGCGGGCCGTCGGAGGAGGAAAGGGAGGAGGACACGCGGGAACTCGCCGCTGGCGGGCGTCGGACATCGCTGCCGGCGTCCGGACGGGACGGATGCTTCACATCCGCGCATAGCACCTTCGTCGCCCCTCGCAAACCGCCGGCAGCGCGCGGCACGGACCCGCGAGCCCCGCTTCCCACGCATGCCTCGCGCGCCGCCGCGCCGGCCCGGCGCCCGTCACGCAGCGTCAAAGAGATTGCCTGAGGGGCGGCGGACAGCGCATCTTCGCGCCGGCTCAAACTCCAGATTCCTCCGTGCTGATCGTCGAAATTCCCTATCGCGATCCCATCGCCGCCTTCGTCCCCTTCGCCGGCGATGCGGTGGCCGCCCTGCTCCACAGCGCCGTGCCGGGGGAGGAGCGTTCGCGCTGGTCGTACATCGCCGCCGCTCCCTTTCTTGTGATCCGGGCGGAGGCGGGCAGCACCGGCATCGATGGACGGCCGGCGCCCGGCTCCCCCTTCGATGTGCTGGCACGGGAGCTGGCGCGCCTCGGGGCGGATGCCGCGACGGAGGAGCGCCCGGAGCACCCCGCCATCCCCTTCCGCGCCGGCGCGGTGGGCTATCTCGGCTACGAACTCGGCCGCCACCTGGAGCGCCTGCCGGCGCCCTGGCCGTCCGCGCCCGCCGTGCCGGAAATGGTGATGGGCCTTTATGACGTGATCGCCGCCTTCGACCACCGGGAGCGGCGCGCCTTCGTCGTCTCATCCGGCCGTCCGGCGGAGGCGGGACCGGCCCGGCAGGCGCGCGCCGAGGCGCGGGCGCAGATGCTGCTCGACCGCCTCGCCACGGCGCCGGAGGTCGCCCCCGAGCCGCTCTGGCAGCCGGGCGCCCGCCTCGCCGCAACCGCGCCCCGGGCCGAGGTGGAGGCCGCGATCGCCCGGGCCATCGCCTATATCCATGCCGGCGACATCTTCCAGGCCAACATCACCCAGGAGATGCGCGCGCCCTGCCCCGCCGGCCTCACCGACCTTGAGCTCTACGGCCGGCTTTGCGCCCTGAGCCCGGCGCCCTTTTCGGCGCTGCTGCGCTGCGGGCCGGACCTCTCGCTGCTTTCCGCCTCCCCCGAACGCTTCCTGAGGCTGAGCGCCACGGGGGAGGTGGAGACCCGGCCCATCAAGGGCACCCGCCCGCGCGGCCGCGATGCCGCCGAGGACCGCGCGCTGGCCGAGGCGCTCCTCGCCTCGCCCAAGGACCGGGCCGAGAATCTGATGATCGTCGATCTGTTGCGCAACGATCTCGGCCGGGTGTGCACGCTGGGCAGCATCACGGTGCCGTCGCTGTGCGCCCTGGAGCGTTTCGCCAGCGTCCATCACCTGGTCTCCGAGGTGCGCGGGCGGCTGCGGCCGGGGCTCGGCGCGGTGGACCTCCTGAAGGCCGCCTTCCCCGGCGGCTCCATCACCGGCGCGCCGAAGATCCGCGCCATGGAGATCATCCACGAGCTGGAGCGGCGCCCGCGTGGCGCCTATTGCGGGGCGGTGGCGTGGCTGGGGTTCGACGGCGCCATGGATTCCTCCATCATCATCCGCACCATCACCCGCGCGGGCGGCGAGCTGCTGGCGCAGGCGGGCGGCGGCATCGTCGCCGATTCGGACCCGGCGGCGGAATATGAGGAGAGCCTCGTGAAGCTTCAGCCCCTGATGCGCGCCGTGGCGGGGGACCGCCCGTGATCGTCTTCCTCGACGGCCGCCTCGTCGCCGAGGAGGCGGCCCGGATCTCCCCGGCCGACCGCGGCTTCACCTTGGGCGACGGCCTGTTCGAGACGCTGCGCGCCACCGCCGGCACGATCCATCGCCTGCCCGCCCATCTGGCGCGGCTCCGCCACGGCGCCGAGGTGCTGGGCCTGCCGCTGCCGAGCCTCGACTGGGCCGACGCCCTCGCCCGGACCCTGGCCGCCAACGGCCTCACCGACGCGGTGCTGCGCCTCACCGTGAGCCGGGGCGCCGGGCCACGCGGCGTGCTGCCGCCGGCGGATCCGATCCCCACCGTGCTGATCGGCGCCGCTCCCCTGCCAGCGCCCGCCCCGCCGGCGCGGCTCATCATCGCGACCGCCACGCGGCGCAACGAGCATTCGCCGCTGTGCGGCATCAAATCTCTGAATTACCTCGATAATATCATCGCCCGGCAGGAGGCGGCGCAGCGCGGTGCCGACGATGCTCTGCTGCTCAACACCGCCGGCCGCGTGGCGGAGAGCACGATCGCCAATGTGTTCGCAGTTCTGGATGGCGCGCTGGTGACCCCGCCTTTGGCCGAGGGCGCGCTGCCCGGGGTGATGCGGGCCGCGGTGCTGGCCGAGGGTGCCGTTGAGCGCCCGCTCACGCCCCAGGATCTTGAGCGGGCGCAGGAGATCTTCCTCACCAGCAGCCTCGGCATCCGCTCGGTGGCCGGGCTGGGAGGGCGGACGCTGGAAGCCCGCTTTCCCACCGCGCAGGCACTTCGCGACCGGATCGGCGCCTGAGGCTCGCCGAAGCCATCCGTCCACGGGCGCGCGTGTCCCGCCCGCCGTTCAGCCCGGCACCTTCATCGCGAGGTGCAGACCCAGCACCATGATTCCCACCGCCGCCACCCAGCTTCCGCCGGCGCGCAGCGCGATGGGCCGCCATCCCCCGACCCCCCTCAGGAAGGCGATGGCCGCCCCCGTGGCGAGGGTGAACACCGCATAGCCGGACGCCGTCATTCCCGAGAGGAACAGGACCCGATCGGTGGAGGGCGCCATGGCCGCGCCGTTGAGATAGCCGTGCAGCAGGCCCGTGACGACGGCCACCGCCACCAGCGCCGATAAGGGAATCGGCGCCGCGAGCGCCACCGCCAGCCCGGTGCCCGCCACGAGCACGAGACCGAGCACCGAGGTGAAGGGCAGCGCCGGAAAAACCAGCGCGGCGAGCCCGCCCGCCAGCAGCGCCAGGGGAAAGACCAGCACGATCCAGCGCGCCCGCTCCGCCCCCTGGAAGGCGGCGAGCGCGGCAAGGGCGATCCAGGGCAGGATCTGCTCGAGGTCCGTCAGCGGATGGAGCGCACCGGCATAGAAATCGCCCAGCCGCGTGTCCACCAGATGGGCCTCGGCGATGGTCGGCGCGCAGGTGAGCGCGCCGGCCAGAAGTGCAAGGCGGAGCTTGGAGCGCATCAGGCAAGCCCAACCGCGCCGGCGAGGAAGTAAAGCCCGACGCAGCCGATGAGCACGCCGCACGCGCGCACCGCCATCACCCCCCATTCCCAGCGCACCAGCACGCCGAGCAGGATGCCCGTGAGATGCAGCAGGCCGGTCGCCACCACGAAGCCGACGGCGAACGCCACCGCATCCGCCGCATCGGGCAGCTCGCGGCCATGGGCGTAGCCGTGGAAGACGGCGAAGATGCCGACGATCACCGCCGCCACCCAGAGCGGCGGGCGCCAGTTCAGCGCGACCGCCATGCCCAGCGCCACGCCGGAGATGGCGATCATCACCTCGACGAACGGCAGGTCGACGCCCAGCACCCCCAGGAGGCCGCCGAGCGCCATCACCAGCGGAAAGGTGATGGGCAGCACCCAGATGGCGGGGTTGCCGAGCTGGGCGCCCCACAGGCCCACCGCCACCATGGCGACGATATGGTCCGGCCCGCTGAGCGGATGCTCGAAGCCGCTCAGAAGGCCGAGCTGGACGCCCGCGCCGGTATGGGCGAAGGCGGGCGCCAGCGGGATGGCCGCGAGCACGGCGGCCAGCGCGAGACTCTGCCTGAAGGGCGATCCGGACATGGGCGAAATCCTCGGTGTTCGACATAAAATCCGGCGGATCAGATCCGCAGCAGGAACCAGTAGGAAGCGACGGAGCCGATCACATAGGCCGGGATGGCCGCGCCCCAGCGTGGCAGCAGCGCTTGCGCCTGCCGGTGCGCCCACAGCAGGGCGAGCACCAGGACGACGAACATGAGCTGGCCGATCTCGACCCCCACGTTGAAGAAGAACAGCGCGATCGGCAGCGTCGCCTGCGGAATGCCGAGCGCGGTGAGCGCCGTGGCGAAGCCGAGGCCGTGCAGCAGGCCGAAGGAGAAGGCGACGACCCAGGGGTAGCGGACCGTCAGCCCCTGCTGCCCCCTCTGCAGCTTCACGATCTCCACCCCGACGAACACGATGGACAGGGCGATGGCCGCGTTGAGCGGCTGCTCCGGCACGCCGACCCAGCCGAAGGTGGCCGCCGCCAGCGAGATGGAATGGCCGACGGTGAAGGCGGTGATGGTCTTCACCAGCTTCCATCCTCCCTTCACCAGCCAGATCAGGCCGAGCACGAAGAGCAGATGGTCGATGCCGCGCAGGATGTGGTCGATGCCGAGATTGATGTAGGTGTCGGCCAGCTCCCGCCAAACCGTGAGGTCGGCACCGGGGTTGCGCGCCGCCATGGTGGTCGGCTTGGCCGCGGTGACCGTGTAGACCTCCATCGGGCCCTCCTGGGGCTGCACCCGGATGGTGGCGACCGACTGATTCGCGCCCAGCCCCTGAAAGCTCAAGGTCCCCACCAGGCCACGCGGCCCGCACTCCAGCTCCGGCGGATTCCAGGTGCAATGGGAGGGGAAGATGGGCTGCAGCGTGGCGTCCACCGGCGGCATCGTCCATTGGCCGAGGAAGCGCCCCGGCGCGATCTCGCGCAGGGTGATGACGGCCATGGTCGCCTCATGGGCGCGGGCCGGCAGGAGCGGCAGCGCCATCGCCCCCAACATGACCAGCAGGCCGAGGAGTGCGCCGGCGCGCCGCATCAGAACGCGAAGAAAGGCGCTCATGGCTCGTCGCGCCGGATGACGTAGGCGTTGCCCAGCTCCTTGGTGGCGGCGATGCCGAGAATGCGGCGCCGTTCGTCGGTCCAGGCCTGGCTCACCTGGGCGCTCACCTCTTCAAGGGGCACCGCGCGACCGGGCGTGAAGCCATCGAGACGCACCACATGCCATCCCTGGTCCGACTTGAGCACCTGCCATTGGCCCTTGGGCAGGGCGACGAGCTGGTCGACGAACGGCTTGCCGAACGACGGCTCCAGCGAGAGGACCGGCCGGCTGCCCATGATCAGCGCGCTCTGGCGCACCGCCTCGGGCTCGGAGCCGGTGAGGATTTCGCCGAGCACCATGCGGCTCTCCGCCTCCGCGTCGGGGCCGGTGAACGGCACCTGGATGAAGCTCACGACATCGGGAATGTCGTAGCGGGCGCGGTGCTTCTCGTACCAGCTCGCGAGCACCTCGGGGGTGGGCTCCTCCACCTGGACGCCGTTGAAGATCAAAAGGCGCATCTTGTGGGTGATGCGGTCGCGGATCATCTCGTCGCCCTTGTCGAGACCCTGGGCGATCGCCTCGCGGAAGGTGATCTCATTGAGGATCCACACGTCGATGAGCTTGTTCAGCTCATCCGGCGCCGGGGGCCGGCCTTCGTGGGAGGCCTTGAACGTGTCGACGATCGACTGGCGCACCGCGGGTGTCACCTCGATCAGGCGTTCCTTGCTCACCGACGGCGTGACCGCGGCATGGACGGCGAAGATGACGGCGCCCATCAGCATGAACTGCACCAGCGGCTCGTACAGCACCCGCCGCAGCCAGCCCATCTTCGTCCCACCTGCTTCCGCGCGCGGTTGCGCCAGCGCGCCCCCGGCCGCCGCCTGACCTGATGACGTCAAAGTCGTTCCCCAGCCCACATGCCTGAAACCGACGCCGACGATCTTTTCGCCGGCTCGCGGCGCTTCTCCTAGCGAGCAGGTGGTGTCGCGTTCATGACAGCGCGATCATGAGATCATGAAAAATTAGTGACGGTTAGAGCCAGTACAACTTCCAGTTTGAAGACGTCGTGACCCATGTACCGACCATTTTATTTATTCGGCTTAGCGTTCCCCAATGTCATCGAAGGTTCAGGAGGCGGTCACAGAACACGAATAGTAGGGGCTCCTCGGATTCCGGAAGGTCCGTGAGCACAGAAGGGATAGAGGATGAAAAACGGGGTGCTGGCACAGCAGCTGATCGCGGGGGCGTCCGCTCTCGTGGTGGCTGGCGGGGCGGGTCTGGTTGCGTCGACGCCGGTGTTCGCCGAGACCTACATGGCGGGTGATTTCCACAATCACACGCCCTGCTCGGACGGTCGCTCGTCGGTCGAGACGCTGGTGAAGAAGTCGATCGAAACATTCGGCCTGGAGTGGCTCGGCGCGGCCGACCACGGCGGATCGAGCCCGCGCGACTGCCGCGTGGACGATCCGGAGGGCGACGGCTCCAAGACGGGCAAGGGCGTCTTCTACGACGAGGAAACCGGCATCACCATCAAGGGTGACGTCGCCACCTCGCAGGGCCACCGCTCCATGTGGCGCTGGCAGGAAGCCGAGGACATCATCTATCCCGAGCTCGGCCGCCTCGCGGGCGAGATGAAGCAGCCCATGCTCTATGCGGGTGTCGAGACCAACGTGCCCGGCCACGAGCACGTCTCGATGACGGTGATCGGCAACCAGACGCCGCAGAACGCCCTGAACCAGAACCCCAGCAAGCGCGACATCGGCAACGCGAGCTCCGTGGCCGAGTTCGAATATCGCTTCGACCGCTCGGACGCCGACTTCTCGAAGGGCGCGCCGACCCACAATTGGGAAGGCAAGGTTGCCAACGCCACGGGCACCGGCTCGGGCACCTGGAACCACGCCAACAAGGCGGTTCCCTCGGTGGCGTGGTTGCAGGCCAACTATCCGCTGGACAGCTACTACGTTCCGGCCCACCTGGAGCGCGCCGGCGTGTTCAACCCGAACGGCAACAACGGGTTCAACATCAACCACCTGCGTGACTTCAACAATGCCGGCCCGACGGTCTCGGTGGGCTTCGAGAGCCAGCCGGGCCACCAGGCCTCCAACAACCGCGGCGAATACCGCGCCAACTTCTGCGGCACGGGCTGCGATTCGGTGGGCGTGACCACCTTCGGCGGCACCGGCATCTATGCCGCCAAGATCGGCGGCGTGTGGGACGCCATGCTGGGTGAAGGCCGCAACTGGTTCTTCTTCGCCAGCTCCGACTGGCACAACCGCGGCTCCTTCTCGATCTATGAGAAGTCCACCACCGCCGACTTCTATCCCGGCGAGTATCAGAAGCTGTACATTCCGCGGCCTTCCGCGACCTCGAAGCTCACCCCGCAGGCGGTCGTCGACGGCGTGCGCTCGGGCAACTCCTACTCGGTGCAGGGCGAGCTGATCTCCAGCGAGTTCAGCTTCACCGCCGGCAACGTCGGCAGCGGCTACGACGGCAACAAGGGCAGCCCCGCCGACAAGGGCTCCAACCCGAGCAGCTCCTACCTGCCGATGGCGACCATGGGCGAGACCCTGGTGGTCAAGCGCGGCCAGAGCGTGGTGTTGAACCTTCAGGTCAACCTCTCCGACCACGCCAACCACTCGCCGTACAGCTTCAACAACCCGTCGCTGGCGCAGATCGGCATCAAGGAGCCGCTCAACCGCCCGACCCTGCGCCAGGTGCAGTTCATCAAGGGCAACGTGACCGGCGTCGTCGCGCCGTCCAGCGCCAACTACACCAACGGCACCAACCCCTCCGCGGCCGTGATCGCGCGCTTCGACGCGTCGAGCTGGACCGCGAAGGGCAACACGCGCACCATGACCGTGACCATCCCGAACGTGCAGAACAACATGTACATCCGGGTGCGCGGCTCCAACCTGCCGGCGGCGGTTCCGGCCGAGACCGACGCGCAGGGCAACCCCCTCAACGACTGGGATCCCGAGAATGCGGATCAGGGCCCGTTCGTGCCCTGCAACGACGCCGCGTGCCCCTCGCACCTGGTGGTCCGCAACAACCAGAAGGTCTCCAGCTACGACGTGGCGGCGTGGTCGGACCTGTGGTTCTACTCGAACCCCATCTTCATCCGCGTCTCCGACCAGCCCGAGCTGCTGGTCGAGACCAACGCCAAGAAGGCCGTCCAGCTCGCCAAGGGCAAGTGAGCCCAAGGCAAGTGAGCCTGTGACGAAGTGAGCCTTTAGCAACAATCCGGTCGCCGGCTCAGCCGGCGGCCGCACTGAACGACGCCGGGGGCTCCGCAAGGGTCTCCGGCTCTTTTCGCTTTCTGGAGCGTACCGTTTCCATGTCCGTTGATGCCGACGCCACGTTCGCCTCTGCCCCTCCCGCGCCGCGCGCCATTTTGGTCATCATCGCCATCGCCGCGCTCTCCGGCTTTGCCGGCCTCGGCTACGAGATCGTCTGGGCGCGCCTGCTCGCCGTGAGCCTCGGCCATGAGATCGTCGCCGTGCTGGGCGTCATCTCGGCCCTGTTCGCCGGCCTCGCCCTCGGCAGCCTCATGCTGGGCCGACGCATCGCCAGGAGCCCCCGCCCCGCCCTCTGGTATGCGGGGCTTGAGATGGTGATCGCCGCCTGGGCCCTCGCCCTCATCCCCCTCGCCGCCCTCGTGGGCGACCTCGTGCCCGTGCTCTCGCCGGTGGATGCGCCGGCGGCACGCCAATGGATCATGGCATTCGCGCTGCCCTTCGTCCTGCTGCTGCCGGCGACCCTCGCCATGGGCGCGACCCTTCCCGCGCTGGAAGCGATTCTCGCGCCGCGGCTGGCCTCGGGCGCCGCGGTCGGGCAGGTCTATGCGGCGAACACGCTCGGCGCCGTGCTCGGCACCCTCGGCACCGCCTTCTTCATCATTCCCGCGCTGGGCCTTGCCGGCACCCTCATGCTCTGCGCGGCCATCAATGGGGCCTGCGCCGTCGCCATGGGAGCCCTGGGCAGCGGGACGCTGGCCGCAGGAACCCCGCACAGCGTCCGGGCGAACGTTGCGCGCCGCGGGGCGACGCACATCTGGCCCGCCCGCCTGCCCGCGCTCTTCCTGACCGGCCTCCTGGGCATCGGCTACGAGGTGCTGTCGGTCCGGGTGCTGAGCCAGATCCTCGAGAACACCATCTACACCTTCGCCATCCTGCTCGCGGCCTATCTCGCCGGCACCGCGCTCGGCGCCACGCTGCGCAACGCGATGCCTGAGACGCCCCAGCCGGCCCGGCGCACGGCGCTGCTGGTGGCCGCCACCGCGCTCACCTGCCTCATGGGCGCGGTCCTGCTCGGCCTCTCCGACCAGATCCTGTCCGCCCTGCGCGACCTGCTGCCCGCCACCATGACCGGACGCCTTGGCGCCGAGCTCGGGGTGGGCGCCCTCGTCTTCCTGCCGCCCACCATCGCCATGGGCGCGCTCTTCACCGACCTCGCCCAGGCGTCCAGCGACCATGCCGGCGGCGTCGGGCCCGCGCTCGCTGCCAACACGCTGGGGGCGGCCCTCGCCCCGATCCTGTTCGGGCCGGTGCTCCTGCCGCTCCTCGGAGCGAAGCTCGTCTTCGCGCTCATCGCGCTCGGCTATCTCCTGGTGCTGCCGAACCTGACGGCACGCGCGCTCGCGGGGGCGGTACTGGCGGCGGCCGCCAGCCTCGCCTTCCTTCTGTCACCGCTTTCGCTGCGCTTCGTGCCCATTCCCGCGGGCGGCGCCCTGATCTGGCACCGCGACGGCGTGATGGCGTCGGTGAGCGTGGTGCGCAACAGCGCCGGCGACGAGCACCTTCAGGTGAACAACCATTTCCGCATGGGCGGCAGCGCCTCGATGCGCTCCGATCACCGCCAGGCGCACATCCCCCTGCTGCTCCACCCCCGGCCGGAGCGCGCCCTCTTCCTCGGGCTCGGCACGGGGGCGACGCTCTCGGCGGCGGGCGACCACCCCGGGCTCCGGGTGGACGGGGTCGAGCTGGTGCCGGAGGTGGTGGAGAGCTTTCCCTTCTTCGCCCGGTCGGCGCCGCAGCTCGGGCGCAATCCGGATATCCACATCCATGTGGCCGATGCCCGGCGCTTCGTGCGCGCGGCCGGCGCGCCCTATGACGTGATCGTGGCCGACCTCTACCATCCCTCGGTGGACGGCTCGGGCGCGCTTTATGCCCGCGAGCATTTCGCGGCGATCCGCGCCCGCCTCGCGCCCGGCGGCCTGTTCTGCCAGTGGCTGCCGCTCCACCAGCTCGACATGGAGACGCTGCGCGTCATCGTGCGCACCTTCCTCGACGTCTTTCCCGATGCGGATGCCTATCTCGCGCAGCTCAGCGTCGAGACCCCGCTCATCGCGCTGGTCGGGCGCAACGCGCCGTCGACCTATCCGGCCGACTGGCTCGCCCGGCGGGTCAACGATCCGGCGCTGGGCGCGCGCCTCGCCGCCGTGGACCTGCCCGACAGCCTGTCCCTGTTCGGCCTCTATCTGGCGGGGCGTCCGGAGCTGGCCGCCTTCGCCGGCCCCGGCCCCCTCAACACCGACGACCGGCCCTTCGTGACCTCACTGGCGCCGCGCCTCGCCTATGCGCAGCAGGACCGGCCCGCCGATCGCCTGCTGCAGCTCCTGGATGGGCTTCATCCCGCGCCCGAGGCGCTGCTCGCCGGTAAAGACGCGGCCGCCGGTGCGCGGCTCGCCGCCTATTGGCGGGCCCGCGACGCCTATCTCGCGCTGGGCGCCCAGGTGCTGGAGGCGAACGGGCCGCAGAGCCAGGGCCCGCGCGACATGATCGGGATGCTGGCGCCGCGCCTCCTCGAGATGGTGCGCACCAGCCCCGACTTCACCCCCGCCTACGATCCGCTGCTCGCCATGGCGCGCCGGCTGGCGCTCAGCGATCCTGCGTCTGCCCGCCGGCTCCTAGAAGCGCTCGATAAGGCGAATTCGGCCCGGCCGGAAGCGCGGCGGGCTTTGGAGGCATTACCCCCGGGCTAGCCTCCGGAATCGAGCCGTCCGCGGCCGGCACCGAGAAGGCGATGGAGCCGCCGTCATCATGATAGTGGCGGCGGAAATAGCCGTTCCATTCGATGAGATATTTGCCCGGCGGCAGGGCATCGGTGATGCGGAAGGTGGTGCTGCGCACGTCCTTCGGCCCCCGCGTCCAGTCGGTCGCCCACACGGTGTTGCCGGCGCCCACCACGCGCACGTCGCGCAGCTCGAACTCGTCGGTGAAGTCGATGGTGACCGGCTGCTGCGGATCGCGCACCACCTCGTTGGGCGCCGGCGACGACTGGTCATAGGCGCATTGCGCGAAGGCGGGGGTCGCCGCCACGGCCCAAAGGCCGCAGAGGATCACCGCGGAGGCGGGAAGGACCTTCATCATATCGCTCCAGAATTGGCGTCCCGTCGTCCTGGCCCCGTGCTGCGCCGCCCGCTCACGCAAAGCGGATGGCGTAGCCGAGATTGTCGAGCCGATCGGGGATGGCGTTGAAGGCGACCGAGATCCGCCGGTCGCCCTGGTTCACCGGGACCTCGTGCAGCAGGTAGCTCGGAAACATCACGAGATCGCCCGCGCCGGTGACGGGCAGGGCCCACTTGCCGGCATTGAAGGCGTTGATCGCGGCGTTCGGGTTGTTGTTGTTGAAGATGAAATCGGAGCCCCCGATGGCCTTGTGAAACACGAGGTTGGCCGAGGGGTGCGCGGGCGTCAGATAGACGACGCCGGAGATGAAGCTGTTGGCATGCGTGTGGATCGCCTGACGCCCGCCGAGCTCCAGCACGTTCACCCAGATTTCCTTGATCTGCCACCTGAGCTGCTCGCCGAACAGCACCTCGCCGAACTCGGCGACCTTCGGCAGCACAAGGCCGCCGAGGCGCGCGAACAGGGAATTGGCCTGATCGCCGGTCACCGCCGTATGGGACAGCCGATCGGAATAGGCGTTGGTCATGCTCGTCGTGCCCGCCACGTCCTTCGCGAGGGCCGCGACATCGTCGGCACCCAGCAGGCTCTCCACCCGCATGACGGGCGTGGGAAAAAGTCCGATGAGCTGAGTCACGATGGCGCCTGCAGGTCTTGGGGCGGGAGGAGATCGCGCGCACTTTCCCCAGGGGCCATGACCGCCACATGACGTTCCGCGGCCGGCAGCCGTTTTATGGCGACGCTTCAACCAGGGGCGGTCCCGTCGCGATATCCCAACCCGGCCGGTGCGGGATCCCTCAATGACTCGGATCTGAATCCGTGGGCGAGGGCTGCGGGCGTCTCGGCACGACGATGCTCTGCCGTGGCGCCGCCGGACCCGCCGCCGGTCCTGCCGCCGGCCCCGCCCCGGAGGCTCCGCGGGGAGAGGGCGGGGAAGCCGAATCCCTCGCCTGGCGCTCCGGAAGGGCGAGCGTCACGCTGCCGGCGTCCGACCGAAGCGTGACGTCGCGCGGGCTCACCTTGCGCAGGCTCCATCCCTCATGCGCCTCTCCCGTCCGCAGGCGCAGGACCTTGCTGGTGGCCGCATCGACGAAGATGCCGAAGCTCTCCGCCGGGCCGACGACCGTCCCGATCAGGGTCAGCCGCGGAACCGCCGGCGGAGGTGGGGCGGCGACCGGCACGGACACCTGCGGCGGTGCCGGCACGGCGAGCGCGGGCGGGCGGCGGGAGGGTGAGAAAAGCGGTCGTTCGCGGGTCGCGGACAGGCGCTCCAGGGGCACCGCCCACAAGGGATTGCCGCGCGGCGCGTCCGCGCCTTGAGGCTCCGCCGCGCCGAAGATCGCCACCGATGGCTCTGGGATCGGACCGTCGGCCGGGTCCTGATCCGGCCCGGCCGCCAGAGCGCCCGCCGCGCCGGCTGCCAGGACGGCCAACGCCAGGACGCAGCGGCCCCACGGGTTCATAGATGGCCCGAACGATCTCATGACGCCCCCTGCCAACGCCCGTAGACGGTGAGGGTCACCCGCAGCGCTCCCGCCCCCGATCCCTCGTCCTGCCCGGGCTGCACCGCGAGCTGCCGCACGAACAGGTAGGGCTGGCCCGCCTCCAGATCGTAGAGGAGGTTCTGCAGTTCCGGCTGCCGCAGCTCCACTGCGGCGGTGACGGCCACGAAGTCCGGACCGAACGGGGCCGCCTCCAGCTCGACGCGGGAGGAGAGGATCCGGCCATCCGCCCGCTCCGCCGCCGCGGCGACGCGCTGCATCAGCACCGCTCCGGCCACCGTCAGGGAGGGGCCCTCCAGGAAGGGCGAGCCGGCCCGGTCGTCCTGCCCGGCCGCCTCGCCCGGCGTCGCAGGCTTGCGGCCCTGAAGGCGGTCGAGGCGGTCCTGCGCCTCGGCGACGGCCGCCCGGCGCGCCATCAGATCGGTCACCGCCCCGAGACCGATGGCGACAAGAACGAGCACCAGCGCGGCATAGCCGATGACCGCCGCCAGCGGCCGCAGATCCTTGGTGTAGCGCGCGAGCGAGGCGGTCATCGTGCGGCCTCCCAGGGCAAGGCGATGCGCGCGTCGATCTGGAAGCGCTCGCCGTCGGCACCTTCGGCGCGGGTGGTGGGCGCCGAGAAGGTCGCCTGCGAGAAGCGCCGGGAGCGCTCCAGCAGCGCGATCAGCGCCGAGGCTTCCCGCGAGATGCCGGTCAGGCCCACCTTTCCGTCGTCGATCTCGAGCTGGGTGAGATAGGTGCCGTCGGGCAAAGCGTCGGAGAGCGCGTCGAGGACCAGCACGGTGGAGGCCTCATCGCGCTTGAGCCGCTCCAGGGTGCGCAAGGCCGCGCCCTGCGCCCCGGTGCCGTCACGCGCAGCCAGGAGGATGCGGCGCTGGGTGGCGATGCGCCCGTCCAGCGATTCGAGCTCCGCATCGAGATCTGCCGCGAAATAATTGCCGACCGAAACGGCCAGGGTCGCCGCAACCGCCGCAGCGCCGAGCACCGCGAGCAGCACCTGCCGGATCCGCGCGCCTTGGCCATTGCGGCCGGAGGAGTCGTCCAGCACCCGCACGCGCGCGCCATCGGCCTGCGTCATCACCACCACGGCACGGGCGCCGAGCCCCTTGAGCGCGTCCGCCAGCGGCGCGACATGCGCCCGCGGCGTCGCCACCACCTTCAGGCCGATACGCTCCCCCTCCCCCTCCACCGGCTCCGTCCAGCCATAGGCCGCCGCCTGTGCGCTCCAGGGCGTCAGGCGGTCGATCTGCGCGCGGACGATGCCGGCAAGGAAATCCCCCGCCGCTCTGGGCAGCTCCAGGGGCTGGACCAGGAAACGGGCGGGGCTGAGGACCAGCTCCACGTCCCGCCCCTTCAGCGCCGATCCGAGCGTCGGCGGAACTGCGGCGCCATCGAGCCGGAACGGCGCGTTCGGCCCCAGCGGCGCGCCGACGAGGTGAAAGGCGCCGGCCTCGTCGGCCTCCTCCACCCGGACTTTCTGGCCGCGCTTGAGGCTCGCCAGGGCCGCCGCGAGGGTCTCGGACACGAGGTCGATGAAGGCCGAGAAGGCATCAAGAATGCGTTGCAGGCTCATGGCAGGGCTCGCGCGGGATCGACATCGTCGCTCCAGGTCAGAACGCGATAGGGGTCCGCGTCGAAATCATTGAGGAGGATCACCGCTTCCGCGCCCCGCGTCCGCCCGCTGCCGAAGGCGATGCGCACACGCACCCGCACGGCCTCGCCGCCGGTCGAGACGGTGCCGGTGGCGGCCGCGATCTGGCTGCCCGCCTGAGCCGGCGCGCTCTCCCCCGGAAGACCGGAGCCAACATCGCCGCCCGCCGCGGCGCTTTCCACCGCGGCCCGTACCAGGGGATCGGCCTCCTTCAGATTGAGCTCGTTGCGGCCGTTGTAGACGGTGAGGACAGGCAGGGCGGCCGTCACCAGCGCCGGCGGGAGGCCGCGCACGCGCCAAAGCTCCTGGGCGTGGACGAAGGGACCGCCGCGCGGCGCGTCGTCCGCGCCGGCACGGCGGAACGCATCATCCGCATCGCCGGCATCGGCCGGCGTGCGCCAGGCGACGATGGCGTCGGCATAGCGTCCCGCGTCCGGCGGCGCGGCGCCGAGCGCCGTGAACAGCCCCGCGAGCAGCTCGCGCGAAGCCCCGTTGAGGTCGATGCGCGCCTTCTCGCCACGAAACCGCGCCTCCACATCGGCCTGCCCCATGCGGAAGCTGACCTGCCCGCTGGCCGGCCGCTCCGCCACCGGCACCGACAGCAGCTTCAGCGCCGCAAGCTCCACCGCCGCGGTCGCGAGGCCCTGGGCCAGAAAGCCGTCGTCCCGCGCCCGCGCGCCGACGGCGGTGTCGGAAACATAGACCGAATAGACCGCCACGAAGGCCGCCAGCGCCACCAGGATCCACAGCACCGCCACGAGCACGAAGCCCCGGCGGCTGGCCTTGGCGCGGCGCGGCGCGATCATCGGGCCCCTCCATCGGCGAGGCCGCCGCTGCCACCCTGCGTGCCGGCCTCGGCCGCCGCCTGGGCGGAGACCTCCTGACGCGGCTGGGCCACCGAGGGGGCGGTGCCGCACAGCTTCGGCCGTGCCGTGTCGGTGACGCAGGAGGCCGGCACCTCGGCGCGGATGACCACGGCGGTGGAAAGATCGAGCGCCCGCCCGCTGCGTCCATCCAGAATGGCGATGCGGACCGCGCGCGGCAGCTCCTCCACCGCCAGCCAGCTTTCGCGCCAGGCGCCGTCCCGCCCGGCATAGGAGAACAGGACGCGCAGCGGCGCCTTCAGCAGCAGCGCCGAGGGGCCGAAGGCCGCCGCATCGCCGTCCGGCGGGCGCGGCACATAGGGAGCTGCCCGCCGCGCGAAGTCGGCGTCGGGACCTTCACCGGAAGGCGCCAGCTCCACGATCTCCAGCCCCGGCCGCGCATTGGGCCCGAGCGCCGTGCGCACGAAGGTGACCGTGCCCGGCGTGCCGCGAAACAGCGGCCGCGGCGTTTTCGTATCGGCGGGCACGAATTCCGCCGCCGCGAGGTCGGCGGCCATGCGGTCCACAGCGAGGGCGACGAGCTCGCTTTGCTGCACCCGGTCGAGCCCGCGCTTCCAGTTCGGAAGCCAGGCTCGCGTCACCATGGCGAGGGCTCCCATGACAAGACCGGTGAGCGCCAGCGCCACCAGCACCTCCACGAGGGAGAAGCCGGCCGATCGGGCGCGCGGGGCCGCATGCTGCGGGGCGCGTGTCATGGGCGGGCGCTCCGCATCATTGCGCCGGGCTCCGCACGAGCCGCACAGTCTGCAGCGCCACCATCTCCCCGGAGGCCGCGCGCACGCGGATGAGCACCTCGCGCGCGCGCCACGCCCCGCCGTTCGCCAAGCCCTGCACGGCCATGGGGCTGACGTCCATGCGCCAGCTCAGATCCGCGATCTTTCCATCGGTGCGGCCGAGCGCAAGGGCGGCGCGGGAGGGGATGCCGGTCGCCACCGCCCTCGCCGTCTCCATCAGCGCGGCCCGGCGCTCCAGGGTGCGCGAGGCACGCGCGCTGGTGCCGGCAAGGGTGCCGATCGAGGCCAGCACGGCCGCCGCCACCGCCAGGGCGACGAGCACCTCGACCAGGGTGAAGCCGGAGCGGGCCGCCCGGCTACGAGCTGCGACGCGGGGCAATCTCCACTCCTCCGGTGAGCCAGTTCACCCGCACCTCGAAGCCCGCGCCCGGCCGCAGCAGCGCCACCACCCCGCCGCAGGACAGGCCGCTGGCGAAGAAACGGATCGCCCCGCCGGCCGGACGGCCGCTGCAATAGCGCGGCAGCGTCGCCTCGATGCGCACGTCAGAGGGGAGATGCACGGTCCGCCCGCTCGCCCCGGAGCGGATGCGGCGCGCCGGGGCATCCACCAGGGTCGCCACCGGCACTCCTCCGCGCAGGGCGGCCGTGCGGTCCGACTTGATAAGGGCCGCGACCTCCAGCGCATAGGCTTCGAGCCGCGCCCGCGTGGTGCCCAGCGGGACGCGCGGCAGCGCGAAGGACGCGATGGCCGCGACGATGGCGAGCGCGCACACCACCTCCAGGAGGCTCACCCCCGCCGTCTCGCGGCGGACCCGCCGGGCGCTGGCGCGGCGTGCCCTCATTTGGTCCAGCTCGCGATGTCGGCGGCGGTATCGGTGCCGCCCTCCTGCCCGTCCGAGCCGAGGGAAACGATGTCGAACGCCCCATGGGCGCCGGGCGAGCGATAGATATAGGGCTTGCCCCAGGGATCCTCCGGCACCACGCCGCCCTTCAGATAAGGGCCGTTCCACGCGGCGGCGCTCGGCGTGCGCTGGACCAGCGCGGCCAGCCCCTCGGAGGTCGAGGGATAGCGCCCGGCGTCGAGATAATAGAGATCGAGGGCGCTGGAGAAGCCCTGGATCTGGATCTTCGCCGTCTTCACCTTCGAGCTGCTGAGATAGCCGAGCACGCGCGGCCCCACCAGCGCGACGATGAGGCCGATGATGGTGATGACCACCAGGAGCTCCACCAGCGTATAGCCCGCCTGGGCGCAGCGGCGGCGACGCCGCAATCCGGGCCGGGCGGAGGAGGAGACGGACGAGGTCGAAAGGCTGCTGTTCACGCGGATCACCCGATGCTTTGGCTGACCGACAGGAGCGCGGTCATGACCGAGACGATGAGCCCGCCCACCACCACGGAAATGGTGATGATGGCGAGGGGGCCGATGACGGCGACCACCTTCGCCAAAGCGCGCTGGAGCTTTTCCTCATAGAAATCGGCGATGCGGCCGGAGAGCAGCGCGAGCTGTCCCGTCTCCTCGCCGAGCCGCAGCATGCGGATGGCCATGGGCGGCAGCACCTGGCTCTCGGCGAAGGCATCCGAGAGCCGCCCGCCGTGGCGCACCCGGTCCGCCGCGCTCTCCCACAGGACCGATTCCGCGCCCGCCGACATCACGTCGACGATGATGCGCAGCGCCGCCGTGAGGGTGACGCCATTGCCGAGCAGGATGCCGAGGTTGCGGCAGAACACGGCCGTGCGGCGGAACATGAGCACGGCGCGCACCAGCGGCAGCCGCGCGAGCGCGCCCATCAGCGCCCCCCCCGCCTCCTTCCGCCGCAGCACCAGCCAGCCCGCGAGCGGCAGCAGCACCAGACCGAGCAGCACCGCCTGGGTGTGCGCCTGGAGGAAATCGGAGAGGTCGAGCAGGGTCTCCACCGCCGGATCGAGCTTGGCCCCCATGTCCCGGAGCACGCCGGAGAATTGCGGCAGCACGAACAGCAGGAAGAAGACCAGAACGCCGCCCGCCGCCAGCAGCACGAAGGCGGGATATTGCAGCGAGTCCGTCACCTTGCGCCGCAGCTCCTCGGCCCGGGCGCGCTCGCCGGCGAGCAGCTCCAGCATCCGGTCCACCGTGCCGGAGGCCTCGCCCACCCGGACCAGCGCCACATAGACCGGCGGGAACAGCTTCGGCTGGGCGGCAAGGGCGCCCGCAAGGCTCTCCCCGGACAGCAGATCGGAGCGCAGCTTGCGCACCACGGGGCGCATGCGTCCGAGATCGGCATCGCCGGACAGCAGCTCCAGCGCCTCGTCGAGCCGCGCTCCGGCCCGCAGCAGCAGGGCAAGGTCGCGGGTGAAAAGGGTGACATCCTGCGGGCGCGGCGCGCCGAGGGAGAAGCCGAAGCCGCCGCCGGTTCCCGCCTCGCGCGCCTTCGCCGTCTCCACCGGCACGAGGCCGAGGAACTCGATGCGCCGGCGCACCTCCGCCTCGGTGGGCGCGGCGATCTCCCCGCTCACGAGCTGGCCGGTCTGGGTCAGGGCCCGGTAGGTGAAATTCGCCATGGCCGTCAGCGCACCGTGGTCACGCGCAGCACCTCGGCCGCCGAGGTGAGCCCGGCGCGGCACTTGGCGACGCCGTCCTCCAGCATGGTGGTCATGCCGGCCGCGATGGCGGCTCGGTCCACCGCCGACGCCCCCGCGTGACGGTCGATCAGCTCGCGGATCTCATCGGTCAGGGTGAGGATCTCGAACACGCCGATGCGCCCGCGATAGCCGACCCCGCCGCAACGCTCGCAGCCCTTGGGCTCGTAGACGGTCTCGCCGGCCGCAAGGCCGATGGCGGCGTAGCGCGGGTCGTCCTCCACATCACCGGCGGACAGGGTACGCGGCGCCTTGCAGCGCTCGCAGAGCTGGCGCACGAGGCGCTGGGCGATCACCGCGCGCAGGGTGGACTTGAGCAGGAAGCCTTCCACCCCGAGATCCAGCAGGCGCGGGATGCAGGCGGCGGCCGTGTCGGTGTGGAGGGTGGTCAGCACCAGATGGCCGGTCAGCGCCGCATGGACGGCGATATGGGCGGTCTCCGGATCGCGCACCTCGCCCACCATGATCACGTCCGGGTCCTGGCGCAGGAAGGAGCGCAGGGCGGCCGCGAAGGTGAGCCCGATGGCCGGCTTCACCTGCGACTGGTAGACCCCGCGGATCTCGTATTCCACCGGGTCCTCGATGGTGAGGATCTTGCGCGTCGGCTCGTTGAGGAGCGAGAGCACGGTGGCGAGCGTCGTCGTCTTGCCCGAGCCCGTGGGGCCGGTGACGATGATCATGCCGTGCGGCAAGGCGAGCAGGCGCGTCAGCGTCGCGTCGTCCTGCGCGGAGAAGCCCAGCTTGTCGATGGAGAGCACGCCCTTGTCGCGGGCGAGCAGGCGGATGACGGCGCTCTCGCCATGCTGGGTCGGCATGATGGCGACGCGCACGTCCAATTCGTTCCGGCCGAGCTTGAGGCGCGCCGCGCCGTCCTGCGGCAGGCGGCGCTCGGCGATGTCGAGGCCGGCGAGGATCTTGATGCGCGAGATCACCGCCTGGGGCAGCACGTCGGCGAGCGCGTTCACCGGGCGCAGCAGCCCGTCCACCCGCAGCCGCACTTCGAGGCCCGAGCGGAACGGGCCGATATGGATGTCGCTGGCGCGCAGCTCCAGCGCCTTCTCGAACAGGTCGTTCACCGCGCGCACCACCGGCGCGCCCGAGGCCAGATCGCGCAGGCTGTCGATATCCTCGTCGGCCCGCTCGGAGGCGGCCTCGCCGGGGCCGGTCGCCGGCGCCTCGTCCTGGCCGAGCCGCTCGGCGAGAACCGTTGCGATGTCCTCGAAGGACGCCACCGTGAGCCGCACCGCCTGGCCGAGCGCGATCTCGGCCGCCTTGCGCGCGGTGGCATCGGTGGGATCGCCCACCGCGAGACAGGCCGCCCCGTCCGCGGCGCGATAGGGCATCACCGTCATCTCGCGCAGGAAGCGGGCGGAGAAATGCGCCACCAGGGGCGCCGCCGCCATCAGCGCGGGCAGGCCGACACGCGGCAGGCGATAAAAGCGCGCGACCTCGTCGGCGAACTCCCCGCCGGCAAGCTCGCTCGCCTCCCAGATGGTGCGCAGGGTCTCTGTCGCTTCCGGCCCGGCCGGCACGCCGGCATCGGCGGCGCCCTCGCGACGCACGTGCCCACCCCTGGCGAGAAAGCTCACGAAGTCGCCAGGGCCAGCGCCAGTCATCCCGCGTTTCCGTTGTCCGTGAAGACCAAGCCGAGAGCGGCCGCCCGCTTGGGTCCCGCTGCGGCCGCAAAAGCACCGGCTTCAAGCCGCCGATGGACGTCCGCCAGGCATCCCCACCGGCCATCGACGGTGCCACGCCCCGGCCATGCCGCTGGAGCCCCGCAGCAGCAGCGATCAGCCGGGATATTCGTCACGTCTGATGAAGGTTTGACGGCAGCTTCATGACACGCCGGCTACAGGCAGGAAACGCCCGCGTCCGGCGGCTTCCCGGCAGCACGCCTGCGCGTTGCCGGCAACACGCCAGCACACGCAGAGGAAGCGCCCTAATATTTCTGTCATACGCCGTCGATACTAGATCGTCGTCGTCGGGAGTTCGGGGCCATCCACCTCGATCAACAAGCCGGCTAGTTATCGAGCCATCGGGTGGCGTTTGTACCAGGATCGGCGATACCGGGCCGCGCTCAGGACGGGCGTGCTGCGCATGTTGTGGGCTGCCCTCGCGACCGCGAGCCTTGGCGCGTGCTCGCTGATTCCCGAGGACGTGCGCCCGCCGACCGTCGAAGACCAGGTGCGCAACATCGACCTTCTGCCCCGCCAGACCCAGCCGGTGCCGCAATCCTCCGATCTCCCCGATGACCGCCAGGCGGTGGAATATTTCGCCACGAACTCCGCCTCGGGTGTCGCCAACGCCGCGCCCGGGACGGCGGGCGGCGCCGGGCGCGGCGGGACCGGCGGCTACGATCTCAACTTCGAGAACACGCCGGTTGCCTCGGTCGCCAAGGTGGTGCTGGGCGACATCCTCGGCCAGGGTTACGTGGTCGATCCGCGCGTGCAGGGCACGGTGAGCCTCTCCTCCGCCCGCCCGGTGCCCAAGGCGGACCTGATCTACGTGCTGGAAAGCGCGCTCAGGACCAACAATATCGCCATGGTGCGCGATCCTGCGGGCTACCGTCTCGTGCCGATCGCCGAAGCGGCGGGGGCCGGTGGCGTCGACGTGGGCGCGTCCCAGCAGACGCCCGGATATGGCGTCTCCGTCGTGCCGCTGCGCTTCGTCTCGGCCGAGACGCTGCTGCCCATCGTGGACAGCTTCGCCACCAGGGCCGGAATGGTGCGGGTCGATCCCGGCCGCAATCTGCTGATGGTGCAGGGAACCGCCGCCGAGCGGCAGACCGCCATCAACAGCGCCCTGTCGTTCGACGCGGACTGGATGAGCGGACAGTCGGTCGGCGTCTATCCCGTGCGCAACAGCGCGCCCGAGCCGCTCATTGCCGAGCTTGAGACGGTCATGGACACGGGCGAGGCGGGTCTCAGCCGCAACATGGTGAAATTCCAGGTCATCTCCCGGCAGAACGCGATCATGGTGGTGGCCCGCAAGCCCGAGCTGCTGCGCGCCGCCGCCAACTGGATCTCCCGTCTCGACCGCTCCGACACCACGGTGGGCGTGCGGGTCTATCGCCTGCGCTACGGCGAGGCCCGCCAGATGGCGAAGGTGCTCAACGAGCTGTTCATCGGCGGATCCGCCGCCGGCCTCGACCAGGCGGCGAGCCAGATCGCGCCGGGCTCCGCGGCCTCGGTCACATCGAGCGGGGACGGCGCGGGCGGCCTTTCAGTGCAGCAGCGGCTCGGCGCCACGCCTCCCGGCGGGCAGGCCGGGACGGGCCGTGCTGGTGGCGCCGACGCGCCCGAAGGCAATCCGGCCGGCGCCGCAGAAGGGGGTGGCGGAGGCGGCCCCGCGCTCCTGCCGGGCGTGCGCATCACCGCCGATGTCGTGAACAATTCCCTGCTGATCTACGCCAGCCAGGAGAACTACCGCATCGTCGAGCGCACCCTCATGCAGCTCGACAAGCCGCAGCTCCAGGTGGCGATCGAGGCGACGGTCGCCGAAGTGACCCTCAACGACAAGCTCGCCTATGGCGTGCAGTTCTATCTCACCAGCAAGGATCTCGGGCTCGGCCGCAACAACGGGTCGGTCGTCAACACCCTGGCCACCGAGGCCCAGGACCAGCTCATCAACCGCGTGCTGCCCGGCTTCAACCTCCTGGTCGGCCGCGAGAACCAGCCCCGCGCCATCCTCGACGCCCTGCACACCATCACCGATGTGAAGGTCCTCTCGAATCCGTCCCTCGTGGTGGTGGACAATCAGCCGGCCACCCTCCAGGTGGGCGACGAGGTGCCCGTCTCCACCGGCAGCGCCACGGTGCTCTCGTCCAGCAACACGGTGGTGAACACCATCGAATACAAGAACACCGGCATCATCCTGCACGTGGTGCCGCGGGTGAACGTCAACGGGCAGGTCCGGCTCGATGTGGAGCAGGAGATCAGCAACGTCACCCAGACCACCACCTCCGGCAGCACCAGCAATGGCAGCGGCGGGACGACCCTCACGCCCACCGTCTCCCAGCGCAAGGTGAAGAGCACCATCGCGGTGGCGAGCGGACAGACCGTGCTGCTCGCCGGCCTCATCAGCGAACGCCACGAGGGCATCCGCCAGGGCATCCCGGTGTTCGACCAGATCCCCGGCGTCGGGGAGGCGTTCGGTCACCGCGATTCCGACATCAAGCGCACCGAGCTGATCATCTTCATCCGCCCGCAGATCATCCGCGACAATGTGGATGCGCACACCGTGGCCGAGGAGTTGCGCGCCAAGATGCGCGGTACCGTGGGCGTGCCGCCCGGCGCGCCGCAGCCGCCCTTCATGAACAGGTGAGCGCCTCATGCCGTCCCCGATCGACCGCTCCCTCCTCATGCCCTTCGCGGACGACGCCCCGCGGACCGCGATACTGGCGGCCCTTTGCGTGGCGGCCATGGCGGCGAGCCTGATCATGGCGCCCGGCGCCGGCGGCCTGCTGGCGGCCGGGCTCGTCCCGGTGCTGGTGGCCATCGCAGCGTGGGACGCGCGGCTCTTCCTCATTCCCGACACGCTGTCCGCCGCCGGCGCCCTGCTCGGCTTGGCCGCCGCGGCCCTGACGGCGGGCGGAACCGCTGCGGACATGACGAGCGCCACACTCCTCGCCGCCACGCGCGGGGCCGTGCTGGCTGGCCTGTTCCTCGCCATCCGCACCGGCTACCGGCTGCTGCGGGGGCACGAGGGCCTGGGCCTCGGCGACGTGAAGCTCGCAGGAGTCGCCGGCATCTGGCTCGAGCCCGCCGGCATGGTGGCAGCGGTGGAGATCGCCGCCCTCTCGGCCCTGGCCGCCATCGGCGTTCGCCACTTCCTCTCAGGCCGGACGTTCCGGCCCCGCGCCCGCCTCCCCCTCGGCCTCTTCCTCGCGCCCGCCATCTGGATCGCCTGGGTCCTGGAGCGAACCGTCATGCCGGCGATCTGGCCATGAGCACCCACCCGGACGCCACGAACAGGCAGAACCTTCCGGGCCTCCGCCGACGCCGCCGGCCGGTGCTGGGGGCCGTTCTCATGCTGGCGTTCGCCTTGCTGGCCGCGTGCCCGGTCGCAGCGCGCGAGCCCACCATGGCCCAGGCCTATGCCGCTTATGCCCGGAAGGATTTCGAGGAGGCGGGCCAGCTGCTGATGCCGCTGGCGGCGCAAGGCATCGCCGACGCGCAGGCCCTGCTCGGCTTCCTTTACGAGTACGGCAAAGGCGTCCCGCAGAATTTCGTGCTGGCCGGCGAATGGTATGGCTGCGCGGCGGAGCAGGGACAGGCGACGGCGCAATATTTCCTCGGGCTGCTCTACGACAAGGGACGCGGCGTGCCGCGCGACGTGGTGCTGTCCCAGAAATGGCTGATCCTGGCGGCGGCACGGGCCACGCGCGCGGAGCGCGACACCTACACGCGGATGCGTGACGCGGTCGCCACGAAGATGAGCACCGCACAAAGGGCAAGGGCGCAGGACCTTGCCGCCGGATGGGTTCCCGGGCCGCCGCTTCCCCATCCCCTGCCCTGAGCAAGGCGCCTCAGGAGGCGGCGGTTTAGCGTCACCAGGCGCGGCACGGTTCGGCCCCGCGACGGAGAGCCCCGGGCGCGGCGCAGCCAGCAAAACCAATAGCTTGTGCGATCTGGAGGCATGGTGCGGACGGCGGGGCTCGAACCCGCATGCCAAAGGCGAGGGATTTTAAGTCCCTTGCGTCTACCGATTTCGCCACGTCCGCACGCCAGGCCGGCAGCGGCCCGACACCACACATCGGGACACGCACGCGCCCCGGGGCGCCGCCGCGCCATGCCGTCGGATGGTGCCGATTCCGGCCTGACGAAGCCCCCGCCGGCTACATACACCATTCCGTGATACGCGAATTGACGGTTTGGGAAAATGCACGCCATCCGCGCCATGTCCACGGCGGGCAAGCGCGCCGCGGGCAGGCATCGGGCGAGGTTTCAGGGCCGGTGCGACTTCAGGGTCCGGCATCGGCGGTCAGCCCGGAGCGCAGGCGGACCTGGGCGGCCTCGTCGAGCCCGAGGCCGGTGGCCAGATAGGCCTCCATGGAGCCGAACTTCTGCCCCACCTCGTCGAACGCGGCCTCCAGATAGCTGGCCCGGACCCCCAGCACCGGCTCCAGCAGCGCCGCATCGCCGCCGGCCGAGCGGAAGCGCGCCATCAGGGGCTCCAGGGCCGGCAGAAGCTGCTCATTGGTCAGGAGATAGTCGCGCAGCACGTCATCGCGCGAGACACCGAGAAGGCTCAGGATGACGGCCGCCGCCCAGCCCGTCCGATCCTTCCCCGTGGTGCAGTGGAACAGCAGCGGCCGGCGCGCGTCCTCCGCCATGGTGGAAAAGACCCGGCGATAAGCGTCGAGGGCGCTGGGCAGCGAGACGATCTGCCGATAGCCCTGGGTCAACAGGGCCTCGGCCCTGCCGCCCCCGAGCATCTGCTCCGCCGCGCGCGGATCGCCGAGCACCTTCTGGAGCTGGGCCGGCGCGGCCTGGGTCGCATCGCGCAGCACGTCGCAGACAAGGGGCGCGGCGCCGGCCGGAAGGCGATCGGGCGCGGCGTCGCGCTCGGCCTTCGTGCGCAGGTCAATCACCGTGCTGAGATGCAGCTGGCCGAGGGCCGCAAGGCCCGGCCCGTCGAGCCGGTCGAGATCGGCGGAGCGGAACAGCAGCCCCGTCCGCACCCGGCCTCCCCCGGCCGTGGGCCAGCCCCCGAGGTCACGCAGATTGGGGAGCGTGGTGATGGGAATGGGTCGGCCCGCTTCCGTCGGCGTCGTCACCTGCACCGATCCCTCCTGCCCAATCCCGGACCGCCCGAAGCAGAAGCGGCAGCCCGCTGCGACGCCTTCGCCCGGGCCGCCCTCTGGCGGCGCCATAGGGCCCTGCGGCCGGCGCGCGATCAACCCCCTGGCCGCAAATCGTGGTCCCAAAGGAAATCTCCCGGCCCTCGCGGACCGGGAGATCGTCATTTCGCAGGACGCGGAGGCCGTTGCCCCTCGCCTCGACCAGCCGGAAGGCGTTCAGGCCTTCACCAGCGGCAGCTTGGGCACCGGGCTTCCCGAGCCGCCCCGCCCGCCGGACTTCGGGCCCGACTTCGGTCCCGCCTTGGGGCCGGACTTCGGCCCCGGCTTGGCGAGCTTAGCGCTGCGGGTCTTCGCACCCGTCGCCGCCTTGCGCCGCACCGGACGCTTGGTCGGCTCGGGCACGATCTTGTCCGGCTTGGGGGTGACGGGACCCTCGGGGAATTCGAAGCCGAGCTTCGACTCCTTGCCCTCGCCCTCCACCACCACGCGCACGTGGCCGCCATTCTTGAGCGCGCCGAACAGCACCAGGTCCGCCAGCGGCGTCTTGATATGCTCCTGGATCACCCGCGCCATGGGCCGGGCGCCCATCTGCTCGTCATAGCCGCGCTCCACCAGCCACTGGGTGGCCTCGTCGGAGAGCTCGATGGCCACGTGTCGGTCAGCCAGCTGCGCCTCGAGCTGGAGCACGAACTTCTCCACCACCTGGCCGATGATCTCGGGGGTGAGGTGGGCGAAGGGGATCACCGCATCGAGCCGGTTGCGGAACTCCGGCGCGAAGGTGCGGTTGATCGCCTCCGTGTCGTCGCCCTCGCGCTTGGTGCGGGTGAAGCCGTAGGCCGGCTTCGACAGATCGGCCGCGCCCGCGTTCGTGGTCATGATGAGGATCACGTTGCGGAAGTCGATCTGCTTGCCGTTGTGGTCGGTCAGCTTCCCGTGGTCCATGACCTGCAGGAGGATGTTGAAGAGGTCCGGATGGGCCTTCTCGATCTCGTCCAGCAGCAGCACGCAGTGGGGATTCTGGTCCACCCCGTCGGTGAGCAGGCCACCCTGGTCGAAGCCCACATAGCCGGGAGGCGCGCCGATGAGGCGGCTCACGGTGTGGCGCTCCATATATTCCGACATGTCGAAGCGCAGCAGGTTCACCCCGAGGATGGAGGCGAGCTGCTTGGCCACTTCCGTCTTGCCGACGCCCGTGGGGCCGGAGAACAGGTAGGAGCCGATAGGCTTCTCCGGCTCGCGCAGGCCGGCGCGGGCGAGCTTGATGGACGCCGCCAGAGCCTCGATGGCCTTGTCCTGGCCATAGACCACGCGCTGCAGCGTCGTCCGCAGATTGGCCAGCACCTCCGCGTCGTCCTTGGAAACGGTCTTCGGCGGAATGCGCGCCATGGTGGCGATGGTGGCCTCGATCTCCTTGAGGCCGATGGTCTTCTTGCGCCGCGACTCCGGCAGCAGCATCTGCGCCGCACCGGATTCATCGATCACGTCGATGGCCTTGTCGGGCAGCTTGCGGTCGTGGATGTAGCGCGCGGAAAGCTCCACCGCCGCCTTGATGGCGTCGTTGGTGTAGCGCAGCTTGTGGTACTCCTCGAAATAGGGCTTGAGCCCCTTCAGGATCTCGATGGCGTCGGGCACGGTGGGCTCGGCCACGTCGATCTTCTGGAAGCGCCGCACCAGGGCCCGGTCCTTCTCGAAATACTGCCGGTATTCCTTGTAGGTGGTGGAGCCCATGCAGCGCAGCGTGCCCGAGGCCAGCGCCGGCTTCAGGAGGTTGGATGCGTCCATCGCTCCGCCCGAGGTCGCCCCCGCGCCGATCACCGTGTGGATCTCGTCGATGAACATGATGGCGTTCGGGTAGGCCTCGATCTCCTTCACCACCTGCTTGAGGCGCTCCTCGAAGTCGCCGCGATAGCGGGTGCCGGCGAGCAGCGCGCCCATGTCGAGGGCGAAGATGGTGGCGGTGGCGAGCACGTCCGGCACGTCGCCGTCATTGATGCGCTTGGCGAGGCCCTCGGCGATGGCGGTCTTGCCCACCCCCGGGTCGCCCACGAACAGCGGGTTGTTCTTCTGGCGGCGGCAGAGCACCTGGATGGTGCGCTCGATCTCCTTGTCGCGGCCGATCAGGGGATCGATCTTGCCCTCGTGCGCCTTCTTGTTGAGGTTGATGCAATAAGCGTCCAGGGCGTCGGCCTTCTTCTGCTTTTCATCACCGGACTTGGTTTCGGTCTCCTCCTCGGCGCCGCGCACGGGGCGGCTCTCGGACATGCCGGAGCGCTTGGCGATGCCATGGGAGATGTAGTTCACCGCGTCGTACCGCGTCATGTCCTGCTCCTGCAGGAAATAGGCGGCATGGCTTTCGCGCTCGGCGAAGATGGCGACCAGCACGTTGGCGCCGGTCACCTCCTCGCGGCCCGACGACTGGACGTGGATCACCGCGCGCTGGATGACGCGCTGGAAGCCGGCGGTGGGCTTGGAATCGTCGGAGCCGGACTGAACGAGGTTTTCCAGCTCGCTGTCCACATACTCCACGAGATTGCGGCGGAGCTTGTCCATGTCGACGTTGCAGGCGCGCATGACGGCGGCCGCGTCCTGATCGTCGACGAGAGAGAGCAACAGATGTTCGAGCGTCGCATATTCATGGTGGCGCTCATTCGCCAGCGCCAAAGCGCGATGAAGCGACTGCTCGAGGCTGCGAGAGAAAGTAGGCATCGGCACCTCGTTCCGCGCACCGCATCCGGCCTTGGGCACTCTCCTCAGCTTTCCGACGCGTGCACCCTTTCCACAAACTTCGTACCGCAAGGCTCGGTGCGCAAGCCCCTCGCTGCCCGCTTCGCAGCCGCAGCACGCGGAAGATTTAGCCGATTGATCAAAAAAAGCCCAATAAACCAGCACCTTGAAAAAAGGGCTCTCTCATTTTTTCTCCATCACACATTGCAGCGGGTGCTGGTGCTTGCGGGCGAAATCCATCACCTGGGTGACCTTCGTCTCGGCCACCTCGTAGGTGAACACGCCGCACTCGCCGACCCCGTGATTATGCACGTGCATCATGATGCGGTTGGCGTCCTCGCGGTTCTTGTTGAAGAACCGCTCGAGCACGTGCACCACGAACTCCATCGGCGTGTAGTCGTCGTTCAGCAGCAGCACGCGATAGAGGCTCGGCCGCTTGGTCTGCGGCTTGGTGCGTGTGATGACCGAGGTGCCCGAGCCGTCGTTGCCGCCGCGGTTCGGGGGCTCGGGATCGGGGCCGGCAACGGGCGGCGCGGGGTGCGCCGGGACCGGCATGGCGGTGACGGGAAAAACGGCTCTCAGCAGATCAATCATGTCCATAACGCCCCGCCCGCAGCTCCGCCTTCAGGCCGGGGAGCTTCGGCGCGTTCTCGCAACACTGAAAAGGCCACCGCGCAGCGTCCGTCGGCACCGGCGGAGATCGTCTCCCGCGCCCGGCCCCGCTTGCGGTCCGCTGCGGGGTCGGCGGCCCGCGCAATCAGGATGTTGTAACACAAAAGGCCCGACGCAAGGTCGGGCCCTTCATGGAAATGTCCGAACCGATCGCGGAGCAGATCAGCGGGGGAACTTGCCGAAGGTGGTCTCGAAGGGCTTGTAAGCCTCCTTGGCCAGCTCGGTGTAGAGCTCGCTGATCTTGGTGGCCTGAGCCATCGCGCCCTCGTAGGCGGTCTTCAGGTAGGCCTGCTGGATCTCGACGGCCTGCTCCAGGGTCTTCGCGCCGAGCAGCTTCTCGAGGGCGGCAGTGCCCTGCTCGAAGGAGCTCTTGGTGTAGTCGGCGACTTCCACGGCGATGGCCTGGGCGCTCTTGGAGAGCATGCCGAAGGTCTTCATCGCGTTTTCCATGTTTTCCTTGCTGAGCTGCTGCAGCTCTTCCGCATTCTGCACCATGGGAGTCCTCATCGCGTTATGCCGCCCCCGACCCAGCGATGCCGGCCGTGGCTAGCGTGACGTGGTTGTGATAGTGACTTCACTTCTATCCGAGCGGGTTATTTTCCCTCGCTCTGATGTGCATAATATGCACTGCAGCATGGATGTCAACAAATTTTGTGCAGCGCACAAATGTGGCACGGCTGCCCGGTTTACGCCTTGGTAACTCCCCCTTCTTAGGGTCTCCACTTGGTCGCGACCTCGGTTCACGTCGCGGTGAGCCCGGCATGCGCTATGATGCCGGCCGACGACCGCGATCCCTGGGCCCAGGTGCAGCCTGCGACCACAAGACGGGGCTAGTCCATGCGTTGTGCCTCAGCGAGCCTGCCGCTCGCCACAAAAACCCTTGCGCTGGCAATGATTGCCGGCTTCGCGCTCACCGCGTCAGCCGCCCATGCCAGGCCCAGCAAGAAGTACAATGTGGAACGTTCGGCAGATCGCTCAAGTGACGAGTCCGACTCCGGTTCGGAGGATGAACGCGGCCGTTGGCGATCTGGTTCCGCCGCGATCATCGTGGACGGGAATACCGGCAAGGTGCTGTACGAGGAAAATGCAGACGCCCTGCGACATCCTGCCTCAGTCACGAAAGTGATGACACTTTACCTCCTGTTCGAGCAGCTCGAGGCGGGCAATCTGAAACTCACCAGCCAGCTGCCGGTTTCCGCCAAGGCGTCGGCGCAGCAGCCGTCCAAGCTCGGCCTCGCGCCCGGCTCCACCATCGAGGTGGAGGACGCCATCAAGGCCATCGTCACCCGCTCGGCCAACGACGTCGCGGTGGTGATCGCCGAGGCCATCGGCGGCTCGGAATCCGGCTTCGCGGAATTGATGACCGCCAAGGCCCAGTCGCTGGGCATGCGCCGCACCACCTATCGCAACGCCTCGGGCCTGCCCAACCCGAACCAGCTCACCACCGCCCGCGACCTGTCCATCCTCGGGCGCGCGGTGCAGGACCGCTTTCCGAAGTATTACAAGTACTTCTCGACCCGCACCTTCTATTATCGCGGGCGCGCCATCGGCAATCACAACCGCCTGCTCGGCCGCGTGGACGGGGTGGACGGCATCAAGACCGGCTACACCCGCGCCTCCGGCTTCAACCTTCTGACCTCGGTCAAGCGCGGCGACCGCTATCTGGTCGGCGTGGTGCTCGGCGGACGCAGCGGCGGCTCGCGCGACAACCGCATGGCCGACCTGATCGGCGACTACCTGCCCCGCGCCTATGCCGGCCGGCGCACCGCCCCCATGGTCGCTGAGCGTGGCGATGGCGCCGCTCCCGACCAGCTCGCCCTTGCCGCGCCGCTGCCCCAGGCCGCCGACCGCGACGAGATGGCGCCGCGCATCGCTCCGCTGCCCCCGGCGCGGCAGATGGAGGTCCGCCAGGCGGCCCTCGACGGCGGCACCACCGAGGAGCCCGACCAGGGCGACGAGGTCGAGACCGCGTCCCTCCCGGAGGAGCCGCAGGTCCGCGCCGGCTCCAATGCCCCCATCACCCCCACCGCCGTGAAGACCGTCGCCATCCAGCGGCCGACCCAGGCGAAGGTGGCGAGCTTCAGCACCACTCCCGGCGTGCTCGGCTATCTGAGCTCCTCCAGCCAGACCATGGTCGATCCGGTGCGTGAGGCGGAAAACCTCGCCAAGGCGCGCGCCGCAGCCCGGGCGGTCGCCGGCGAGATCCCCATGCCCGCGGCCCAGGCCAACCGCCGGATCACCGGCACCAACGTGGCCCGCGCCGATCAGGCCACCGGCCGCGGCTCGGCCCGCGTGGCCGGCGCGCCGGTCCGCACCGCCTCGCTGGTGCCCATGGTGCCGGCGCCGCGCCCCGAGAAGGCCACCGCCGCCGCGGCCCCGGTCAAGGATCAGGACCGCGTTCCCGCGCAGCGCCCGCAGGCCGCCGCCCCGGCCAAGCCGGCGGAGCCCCAGAAGGTCGCCTCCCTCGCCCCGGCCGCCCCCAAGGCGGCGCCGGAGCCGGCTCCCGCAGCCGCCAAGGCCGCCGAGAAGGCCGCCGACCAGCGCCCCGCCTCCGCCCGCTCCGGCTGGGTGATCCAGATCGGCGCCTATGACCGGGAGAGCGAGGCCCGCGCCAAGCTCGACCTCGCCCGCTCCAAGATGAAGGGCGCCGCCGGCAGCGCCGACCCCTACACCGAGAAGGTGACCAAGGGGTCCACCGAGCTCTATCGCGCCCGTTTCGCCGGCTTCGACGACCAGGACAGCGCCAACCGGGCCTGCCGTTTACTGAAGCGCAATGATTTTGCCTGCATTTCTCTGAGGAACTGAGAGCGTGCAGGGAGTCAGCGATGTTTGCGAAGGATCAGGTCCTTGGCTTGATTGATCCGCGCCGCCAGATAGCTCGATCCACCGAGGTCCGGATGAACCAGCTTCATCAGGGCCCGGTGACGCTCCCGGACGGCAGCCGCGTCCGCCCCCGGCTCAAGGCCAAGGACCTCATAGGCTTCATCCTCGGTCATCGCAGCTTCACGCGGCTGTCCACCGCCCATGTTCCCGCGACCCGCATTTCCCTGAGCGTCCTCACGCCAGGCGGGCGCCCGGCGGTCGAGATAAGCTTCGAGTAGGGACAGGGACTGCGCGTCGCACTGGGTGCGCAGGGACAGGAGGGACGGCACGTCCACATCGTCCAGCGCCCGGCCGGCGTAGGCGCCCGACAGGAAGCGCCCGCTCAGCGCCCCGGTGGCATGATCGAGCTCCATCTCCAGGAGCGGCGTCGCCACCCGCGAGCTTGCCGGACCGCGCGATCCGGGGGCCTTGAACACCCCGCGCAGGAGCTGGCCGAGGAGGCCGCCGACGCCGCCCGGATGGATCCGCCCCAGCAGCATCAGCCCCACCACCGCCAGCGGCACCACCGCGCCGAAACGCCCCATCAGCAGCGCCGTGCCGGCCCCGGCGAGGGCGACGAAGGCAAAGGCGCGGGTGAGGATGGCGGCGAGCAGCCTGGGGTCCGAATTGGTCCACAGCTTCAAGGCATAGAGCACGAGCGCCAGCAGCGCGACGCCGGCGAGCACAGAGATCACGTGAGCCCTCCCATCCGGTTGGGGACCTAGCCGCCCAGCGCCGCGAGCAGGCGCAGCGCGCCCTCGTCCCGCCGCGCAGCGAGCGCCTTGCGCCCGCCCGCCGCATAGGCCGCCACCGCGGAGAGCAGCGCCCGCAATTGCGCCGCCGCCGCGGGGTCGAACCGGCAGTAGGCCCCGCCGGTGAGCTTCGCAAGGGCGCGGAAGGTCGCCTCGACCGTGCCGTCATGGCCCTCCTGGAACAGGAACAGCCTCACCCCCCGCAGGGCGAGCTGGCCGGCCAGAGCATGCAGCGCGTCGGGGTCCTCCTCCAGCGCATCGCCGACGAACACCGCCGCCTTGAGGCCGGAGCGCTCGGCCTCGCCGACGAGATGGGTGAGCACGCGGTGGATCTGAGTGAGCCCGCCCTCGCAGGAGATGCGGCCCATGAGGCGCTTGAGGGTGGCCGCGTCGGTGACGAAGGGCGAGGCGCGGCATTCGCTCCGGCCGCGGTAGTAGACGATCTGCATCTCCAGCCCGCCGAGGCCGGCGGCGGCGGCAAACATGTCGGCCTGGATCTCCTGGGCGAGGTCCCAGGTCGGCTGGCGCGAGGCGGTGGCATCGAGCGCGAAGGCCAGCCGCCCACGCCCGTCCGCGGGGCGCGCGGCGGGGGTCGCGGCCAGCGTCTTCAGGAAGCGATCCACCTCGGCCGGGCTGGATGGATCGGCCGGCCGCGGCGGCGCCGCGCGGCCCGCCGGCAGGCTCTTGTCCTCGTTGTCCTTGGCCATGATGCTCCCTTAACGGCTCGTTTACACATAAGGCGGGCACGCCCCGCCACCAAGAGGGGGCCAGGCGCCCCCGCCCTGCCCGTGCGCGGCGCTTTTCAAGGCCGGCCTGGAAGATTAGGTTCCGCGCGCGATGATGCGGGGAGAGGCGACCATGGGACCCATGCCGAAGCTGGCGGGCACGGTTGAGGAGTTGCGCGAGACGGTGGGCGGGTTCCGCGCCGCCGGCGCGACGGTGGCGCTGGTGCCCACCATGGGGGCGCTGCATGCCGGCCATATCGCGCTGGCCCGCAAGGCCAAGGAGGTCGCCGGGCGCGCCGTGGTCTCGGTGTTCGTGAATCCGACCCAGTTCGCGCCGAACGAGGATTTCGGCCGCTATCCGCGCACCCTCGAAGCCGACATCGAGAAGCTCTCCGAGGTGGGCGTGGACGCGGTCTACGCCCCGACGCCGGCCATCATGTATCCGGACGGCTTCTGCACCTCGGTCGCCGTGAAGGGGCCGGCGGAGGGGCTGGAAAGCGATTTCCGCCCGCATTTCTTCGGCGGCGTCGCCACCGTGGTGTCGAAGCTCTTCACCCAGTGCCGGCCGGACTTCGCCATCTTCGGCGAGAAGGACTACCAGCAGCTCAAGGTGGTCACCCGCATGGCGCGCGATCTCGACCTCGGCGTCACGGTGGTGCCGCTGGCCACCGCGCGCGAGGCGGACGGCCTCGCCCTCTCTTCGCGCAACGCTTACCTCTCGGCCGAAGAGCGGGCCGTCGCGCCGGTGATCTACCGCGCGCTTCAGACCGCGGCGGAGGCCATCCGCGCCGGCACCGCGCCGGATGCGGCCACCGAAGCGGCCGGCGCAACCATCGCCGCCGCCGGCCTGAAGGTGGATTACGTGGCCGCCCGCCATGCGGAGAGCCTTGCGCCCCTGGCCGCCGCCGGCGAGCCGGTGCGCCTGCTGGCCGCCGCCTGGCTCGGCAAGACGCGGCTCATCGACAATATCGGCGTGTGACCCGTCCGGAGGCGCGCCGCCTCCGCCTCAGTGCAGGATCTGGCTGAGGAACAGCCGGGTGCGCTCGTGCTGCGGGTTGGAGAAGAAGGCCTCCGGCTCGTTCATCTCGATGATCTGCCCGGCATCCATGAAGATCACCCGGTTGGCCACCTGCCGGGCGAAGCCCATCTCGTGGGTCACGCACAGCATGGTCATGCCGTCGTGGGCGAGGCTGACCATGGTGTCGAGCACCTCCTTCACCATCTCCGGGTCGAGGGCCGAGGTGGGCTCGTCGAACAGCATGATGCGCGGGCGCATGCACAGGGCCCGGGCGATGGCCACGCGCTGCTGCTGGCCGCCGGAGAGCTGGCCGGGGTACTTGCTCGCCTGATTGGGGATCTTCACCTTGGTCAGGAAGTGCATGGCGAGCTCTTCCGCTTCCTTCTTGGGCATCTTGCGCACCCACATGGGCGCCAGCGTGCAGTTCTCAAGAATGGTGAGGTGGGGGAAGAGGTTGAAGTGCTGGAAGCACATCCCCACCTCGCGGCGCACCTCGTCGATGCGCTTGAGGTCGTTGGTGAGCTCCACCCCGTCGACGATGATGCGGCCCTTCTGGTGCTCCTCCAGCCGGTTGATGCAGCGGATCAGCGTCGACTTGCCCGAGCCCGAGGGCCCGCAGATGACGATCCGCTCGCCGCGCTCCACGGCGAGGTTCACGTCGCGCAGCACGTGGAAGTCGCCGTACCACTTGTTCACCCCGACCATCTCGATGGCGGTCTTGGGGGCCTCGGCCTCGGTCTTGGCGATGATGGGATCTTGGCTCATGGGATCACCCCCGTGTCAGTGGCGGCGGCCGACGTCGAGGCGCTTTTCCAGCGCCATCGAGTAGCGGGACATGCCGAAGCAGAAGAGGAAGTAGACGAGGCCGGCAAAGCCGAAGCCGGTGAACAGCGTGGTGGGCGTCGCCCAGTTGGGGTCGGTGAAGGCGGCGCGCAGGGAGCCGAGGAAGTCGAAGATCGAGACGATCAGCACCAGCGTCGTGTCCTTGAACAGGCCGATGAAGGTGTTGACGATGCCCGGGATCACCAGCTTCAGCGCCTGGGGCAGCACCACGAGGCGCATCATCAGGCCCGAGTTGAGGCCGAGCGCCATGGCGCCCTCGTACTGGCCCTTGGGGATCGCCTGGAGGCCGCCGCGCACCACCTCCGCCATGTAGGCCGAGGCGAACAGCGCCACGCCCACCAGCGCCCTGAGCAGGCCGTCGATGGTGAGGCGCCCGGGCAGGAACAGCGGCAGCATGTAGGTGGCGAAGAACAGCACGGTGATGAGCGGCACGCCGCGCCAGAACTCGATGAAGAGGATGGAGGAGATCTTCACCAGCGGCAGCTCGGACCGCCGCCCCAGCGCCAGCAGGATGCCGAACGGCAGCGACACGGTGATGCCGGTGACGGCAATCACCAGGGTGACCAGAAGGCCGCCCCACAGCCGGGTCTCCACCGACGGGAGGCCGAAGTCGATATCCACCGCCAAGAGCACGAGGCCCAGCGCGGCGAAGACTGTGAGCGCGGTCTTCGCCGCCCCCTTCTCCGCGCCGGCGCCGGCCACCATGCGGGCGATCAGCGCCGCGACCGCCGCCACCACGACGGCCGACAGGACGTAGTCCGCCCAGAAGGCGGCGCGCACGCCGAAGGCCTGGCCGAGCGCATCGAACGGCGCGGACAGCCCGAGGTAGCCGAGCAGGGAGTGGCGCAGATCGAGGTTGCCGCCGGTGAGCAGCACGAAGGCCACCACCGGATAGGCCCCGAAGAACAGCAGCGCGTTGAGCCGCTTGCCCGGCAGGGCCGGGATCAGCAGCGGCACCAGCAGCACCGCGCCCAGAAGATAGGCGAGGTTCACCCGCCAGCGCTCGGCCTCCGGATAGAAGCCGTAGACCAGCTGGTTGAACTTCGCCGCGATGAAGGGCCAGCAGGCGCCCACCACCTGATCGGGCGAGGCAGGGACGCAGGCGGCGCGGCTGTCGCCCGTCCACACCGCATCGGTGATGAAGAAGCGCACCAGCGGCGGGATGGTGGCATAGAGCAGCCACGCCCCGAACAGGGTGAGCAGCACCTGCGGCACCGAGCCGAACAGGTGGTGGCGGGCCCAGCCGATGGGGCCGTGCTCGGCGGCGGGCGCCGGCTCGGCGGCGAGCAGGTCCTTGGCGACGAAGCTGTGCGAGAGGGCGGCCATGGTTCAGCGCTCCACCAGCGCGACGCGCGTGTTGTACCAGCTCATGAAGAGCGAGGTGGCGATGGAGATGGTGAGGTACACCGCCATGGTCATGGCGACGATCTCGATGGCCTGCCCGGTCTGGTTCAGCGTGGTGCCGGCGAACACCGCGAACAGGTCCGGATAGCCCACCGCCACGCCGAGCGAGGAATTCTTGGTGAGGTTGAGATACTGGCTGGTGAGCGGCGGCACGATCACCCGCATGGCCTGGGGGATGATGACGAGGCGCAGCGTCGGCCCCGGCTTCAGGCCCAGGGAATGGGCGGCCTCCGTCTGCCCCTTGGAGACGGCGAGGATGCCGGCGCGCACGATCTCGGCGATGAAGCCCGCGGTATAGATGGAGAGCGCCAGAAGCAGCGCCACGAACTCGGGAATGACCCGCAGCCCGCCGATGAAATTGAAGCCGCGCAGCTCGGGATGCTCCACCGTGACGGGAAAGCCCGCGGCCGCGGCGGCGATCAGCGGCAGGCCGATGACGAGGCCGAGCTGGGTGAGGAACACCGGGAACTGCTGGCCGGTGGCTTCGCGCCGGCGCTTCGCCCACATGGCCACCGCGATGGCCGCCACCACCGCCACGCCGAAGGCGATGAAGATGACCGACGAGCCCTCCTCGAAGACGGGCCGCGGCACCACCAGCCCGCGGTTGTTGACGAACACCGACGGGGCGTTCAGCGAGGCGGCGAAGCTCGCCAGCGGCGTGCCGAGGAAGCCGAGGCCGATGGACGACAGCCCGCCGGCAAGGCCGTTCAGCATCGGCTGGATCCCGAAGCCCCAGCTCTGGCGGGGGCCGGGCAGCGTCGCCAGCACCGCGAGGTACCAGAACAGGATCTGGAACAGGGGCGGCAGGTTGCGGGTGATCTCCACATAGGCGGAGCAGAGGGTGCGGATCACCCAGTTCTCGGAAAGCCGCCCGACGCCCACGAGGAAGCCGAGGACGGTGGCCAGGATGATGCCGAGGACCGCCACCAGGAGCGTGTTGAGCAGGCCCACCAGGAAGGCGCGGCCGTAGCTCATGGATTCGTTGTAGGGGATGAGCGTCTGGCTGATGGCGAAGCCGGCGCGGTCCTCGAGGAAGCCGAAGCCCGAGGCGATGCCTTGCCGGGCGAGGTTGGCGGCCGCGTTGGAATAGAACGACCAGGCGAGCCACACGAGAATCAGGGCGAGGACGATCTGGATCACCGCCGACCTGAATTTGGGATCGGTCCACGACCAGCGCCGCCCGGCGGACGCTGCTCCACTGCCTGCCTCGCTCATAACGACCCCTCCGCCGCACGCGGCCTATCCCGCCGACCTCGGTCCCCACCGAGCCCTGAACCGGGTGCGCTCCGCCACGCCTGCTCCCGGTCCTTTCCTCTGCCGCCCCGATGTCCGGACGGCGGACGACGGCCCCTGCCCCGGCCTCGTCCTGGCAAACCCCGATGCACGATGCGGGCCAACCCCAGGCTGAACCCTCTGCCGCTGCACGGAAAAACCATCATGCGGCGAAACCGGTTTCAGTCAAACCGCGGGGCGCCTCCCGCACCCCCCGCCGATCCGGCGCTCCTCGCCCGAACCAGCCGGCCCGCCGACGCCGCGCGCGCCGTTCCAGCACAACCCTCCGGCCCAAATGGAAAGGCCGGGGCAGAGCCCCGGCCTCGGTCCTCAGCGCACCGGCATGCCGTATTGGATGCCGCCGTTATTCCACAGATTGTTGAGGCCGCGCTCGATGCCGAGCGGGGTTTCCGGGCCGACGTTGCGGTCATAGATCTCGCCGTAATTGCCGACCGCCTTGATGATGCGCACCACCCAGTCGGGCGTCAGCCCGAGCGCCTCGCCATACTTGCCGTCCGAGCCGAGCAAGCGCTTCACCTCGGGATTGGGCGAATTGACCATTTCCTCCACATTCTTGCCGGTGACGCCCAGTTCCTCGGCATCGAGCAGCGCGAAATAGGTCCACTTCACGAGATCGAACCACTGGTCGTCGCCGTGGCGCACCAGCGGGCCGAGGGGCTCCTTGGAGATGGTCTCGGGGAGAATCATGTGGTCGACCGGGTTGGTGAGCTTGAGGCGCACCGCGGCGAGCTGCGACTTGTCCGAGGTGAACACGTCGCACCGGCCCGACTCATAGGCCTTCACCGCCTCGTCGATGGTGGCGAAGGCGATCACCTCGCCGAGGGCGATGTGGTTGGCCTTGAAATAGTCCGAGACGTTGAGCTCGTGGGTGGTGCCGGTCTGCACGCAGATCGAGGCGCTCGCCAGCTCCTTGGCCGACTTCACGCCCACCGACTTGCGCACCATGAAGCCCTGGCCGTCGTAATACATCACGCCGGCGAAGTTGAAGCCCAGCGTGGTGTCGCGCGACATGGTCCAGGTGGTGTTGCGCGACAGGACGTCGATGGCGCCCGAGGTGAGCGCGGTGAAGCGGTCCTTTGCGGACAGCGGGGTGAATTTCACCTTGCTCGAATCATTGAAGATCGCGGCCGCGACGGCGCGGCAGAAATCCACGTCGAGCCCGCTCCACTCGTTCTTGTCGTTGGGGTTGGAGAAACCGGGCAGCCCCTGGGTCACGCCGCAGTTGAGCGCGCCTCTGGCTTTCACGTCGTCGAGGGTGGACGCCTGCGCGACGCCGGCCAGCGACAACAATCCTGCAACTGCGAAGAGAAAGGGTTTCACGGGTGATTCCTTCTTTGCGGTAACGCTTCAAGGGACTTACGACGCTCCACCCCCGCAGCCGCGGGGCTGCCCCATGGACGAAGCCTCCGGCTGATCTCGACGGCAAAGCCCCAGACGTCGTATCTCGTCTATCACAAACCTCCGGAGCGGGGCGGTCAATACCACCTCTCCGCCGATTGCCGGATGACCTGAATTTGATCCACGACAATGGAGACCAGCATGGCGGGACGCCCGACCGACGACGCCACCGGCGATGCTCCCCTCGCGCCCGCGACCCGCGTGGTGCAGCTGGGGCGCGATCCGGCCCGCTTCGATGGATTCGTCAACACGCCGGTGGTGCGCGGCTCGACCGTGCTGTCGCCCACCTATGACGACCTCATCCACCACCGCGGACGCTACAGCTACGGCCGGCGCGGCAACCCCACCACCGAGGGCCTCGAGACGGCGCTCGCCGCCCTCGAAGGCGGCGACGGCGTGGCGCTCACGCCCTCCGGCCTGTCGGCCATCTCCATCGCCCTGCTGGCGGTCCTCGGCGCCGGCGACCACCTGCTGATGGTGGACACCGCCTACGCCCCTACCCGCCGCGTCTGCGACGTGGAGCTGAAGCGGCTCGGCATCGAGACCACCTATTACGATCCGCTGGTGGGCGCCGGCATCGCCGCGCTGATCCGCGACAACACCCGCGCCATCTTCCTCGAATCGCCCGGCTCGCAGAGCATCGAGATCCAGGACGTGCCGGCCATCGCCGCCGTGGCGCGGGCGCGCGGCATCACCACGCTGATCGACAACACCTGGGCGACGCCGCTCTATTTCCAGCCCCACAAGGTGGGCGTGGACATCTCCATCCAGGCCGGCACCAAATATATCGGCGGCCATGCGGACGTGAATCTCGGGACCATCTCAGCGGTGGGCGAGGCCTGGAAGAAGGTCCACGCCACCCACGGCAACATGGGCATCACCATCAGCCCGGACGATGCCGCCCTCGGCGCCCGCGGGCTGCGCACCCTGGCGGTGCGCCTCGCCCAGCATCATCGTTCGGGGCTTGAAGTGGCGGAGTGGCTCGCCACCCGGCCCGAGGTGTCGCGGGTGCTGCATCCGGCGCTGCCCACGGATCCCGGCCACGCGATCTGGAAGCGGGACTTCTCGGGTGCCTGCGGCCTGTTCAGCCTCATCCTGAAGCCGGTGCCCGAGGTGGCGGTGGCGGCCTTCTTCGATGCCCTCACCCTGTTCGGCATGGGCTATTCGTGGGGCGGCTACGAGAGCCTCGCCATCCCCTTCAACTGCTCCGGCTACCGCACCGCCACCACCTGGGCGCCGGAAGGCCCCGCCGTGCGCCTGCACATCGGCCTTGAGGACGTGGCGGACCTGAAGGCGGACCTCGATCAGGCCTTCGCCAGGATGAAAGCTGTGGCCGGCGGCGACGGGATGTGATCTCATTTCCCGCGCGAGGCCTTTTCGGGGTCTCAGGTCTCGTGCCGGGTCAGGCACGCGAGCAGATTGGCCAAGCTGGTGGGGGCGGCGATGGCGAGATTTGTGGGAAAATCCTGCGCCGCGGCGGGCGCGGGCGCGATCATGCTGATGTTCGGGGCCGCGCGCGCGGCGGCCGCGACCCTGGTCGTCGCGCTCGGTGCCAGCAACACGGCCGGCATGGGGGTTGCTCCAAGCCAGGCCTACCCTTCCATATTGGAACAGATGCTGAAGGCGCAGGGCTATGACGTGCACGTCATCAACGCCGGCATCAACGGCGACACCACGGCGGGCATGCTCGCCCGCCTCCCGGGCGCGGTGCCGGACGGCACCCGCGTCGTCATCCTGCAACCGGGCGGCAATGACGGGCGCAAGGGCGTCCAGTCCGAGCACGCCGGCAATATCGCGTCCATTCAGAGCGCGCTCGCCGCGCGCCACATCAAGGTCGTGATGCTTCCCAACGCCCTGCTGAAAGGCATCCCCGCCAAGATGTACCAGCCCGATGGCATCCACCTCACCCCGGAAGGCTATGCCCTTCTGGCACGGCAGATGCTCCCGCAGGTGACCCGTGCGCTGGGGGGCCACTGAAGGCCCCTTCCCTCCGTCAGGTCACCGCGCGCTCGGCCCGGCGCTCGCGCAGGGCGAACTGCAGGTTGCGGATATAGATGAAGGTGGACAGCGCCTGCCCGGCGATGAACACCGGATCGCGCCGGTAGAGCGCATAGACCAGCAGCAGGGTGCCGCCGCCGAGGGAGAAGGTCCAGAAGGCGAACGGAATCACCGTGCGCTGCGCCTTCTCGGAGGCGATCCACTGCACCACGAAGCGCATGGTGAACATGAACTGGGCGACGAGGCCCAGCACCACCCACCAGTCGAACTGATCGATGAAGACGTCGTGCAGGTAGTCGCCGATGGCGCTGAGATAATAGAGCATCTCAGCCGCGCTCCACCACGTGGGGCACCTTGCGCCGACGGATCAGCCACCACACGCCGAACATGTCGCCGACACCCACGAAGGCGCGGTTCCAGAAGCCGTATTTGGATTCGCCGTGCCAGCGCGGGCGGTCCACCACCTTCACGGTGCGGATCTCGTAGCCCTCGCGCTTCACCAGCGCCGGCATGAAGCGGTGCAAGCCGTCGAACATGGGCAGGCGCAGATGCACCTCGCGCCGCACCACCTTGAGGCCGCAGCCGGTGTCGCGCGTTCCGTCGTTGAGCAGGGCGGCGCGCACCTTGTTGGCGACGCGCGACTGCACCCGCTTGAAGCGCGTGTCCTTGCGCCCCTGCCGCTCGCCCTGGACCAGTCCGACGCGCGCGCCGCCCTCGTCCATGGCCGCGACCATGGCCGGCAGGTAGGCGGGATCGTTCTGCCCGTCGCCGTCGAGCAGCAGCAGGATGTCGCCCTTCGCCGCCTGGGCGCCGGTGTCCACCCCGGCCGACTTCCCGCACGAGGCCTCGTGCACCAGGATGCGCAGATAGGGCCGCGTCTCCGCCGCCTTGCGCAGCTCGGCAAGGGTGGCATCGGTGGACCCGTCGTCCACGAAGATCAGCTCGAAGGGTTCCGCCGCGAGCGCGGCATCGATCTCCGCCACCAGCGGAGCGATGTTGTCGGCTTCGTTCTTCACGGCGATCACCACCGAGAGCCGGGGCGCCACCGTGGCGGACGACAGGGATGCGGACGAGGGGGAAGCGGTCACGATCTCGCCTCTTCGAGAGAAACGCTGGTGGCGGGCGACGCGGGCGGGAGCAGCCGGCCGAACCGTGCGGCCGACGGCCCCGCCTTTGGCACGACATGGCCAGAGGAGTCCACGGCGAACACCACCCGGCGCGCGGCGAACAGCTTGACCATCCACAGGACGAAAGCGGTGCCCACGGCCGCGCCGGCGATCACGTCGCTGGGGAAATGCGAGCCTAGCAGCACCCGGGTCGCCGCCACCGCGACGGCCACGGCGATGAGCGCCCGCCGCGCCTTCGGAAACAGGGCCGCAAAGGCGGCCGCGGTGGCGAACACCGTGGTGGCGTGGCCGGACGGGAAGGAGGCGAAGCTCGACTTCCAGGCCAGCCAGTCGAAGGTGAGCTGCGGATCGGGCCGCGTCATCACCGCCGCCGCATAGGGCCGCGCCCGGCCGAGCAGGTGCTTGATGATGGACACCGACAGCGAGACGATGGCGATGGAGAAGAACAGGAAGCCGAGCCGCGCCAGAACGCTCGCCGCCACCTTCCGGCCCATGTCGTCGAGCCGCGGCGACAGCGCCAGCACATAGAGGATGGCAAGGCCGAGCGGCCAGAGCACCACCCCGCCGAGGCCGAGATCGGTGATCCGCTCCGCCACCTGGATGAAGCCCAGCGGCAGGCGCTGGCGGATGCCCAGCACCAGCGGGTCGAGCACCAGCATGGCGCCGGCCACGAGGCCCGCCACCAGCGCGACCCAGGCGAAGGCCTCGGCCGCGCCCTTGAACCCCACCTTGGGGGTGGGCGGCCGCCACGGCCGGTTCCACAGATAGGCGATCATGCCGAGCAGGCGCCGGACCACGCCGCCGGCCTCCTCCAGCACCATCCGCCCGCGCTCGGAGAGGGTCGGCGCGCTGGGCGCTGCGGAGGGTTCCCTCACCGGGGCGCCCCCTCGGGCCGGTAGACGGTGATGCTCATGCGCCGGCCGCCGTTATAGGCGAAGCCCTCGATGGTGCCGGTGGCGGCATATTTGAGGCCGATCTCCGCCGCCCGCTTCTCGAAGAAGGGGGTGAAGGGCGACGCGATGAAGGCGAGCGCGCAGCCGGCCTCGTTCTTCTTCAAGAGGTCGGCGGCCTCGCGCGGGCCGATGTACTGGATGTCCGTGCCGACGCGGAACACGAGGCTCGGCTCCTGATAGGAGAAGGAGGCGATGTTGGCCGCCGGGCAGCCGCTGGCGCGCGCCACCTCGGTCAGGCGCTCGGTGATCCACACGGCGCGGATCTGCGGCAGCAGCGCATGCCAGGCCGCGAAATAGAGCACCAGCGCGCCGGCGATGGCGGTGAGCATGGCCCCCTCCGGACCGGCGCGGCCATAGGCGCGGGCGGCGATCCACAGCAGCGCCACGGCGAGGATCAGCAGCGGCCAGGCCAGCAGGCCGAAGCCGCTGCCGAAATAAAGGTACGCCCCGCCGAGGCCCAGCGAGAGCAGCAGCGCCATCACCGGCCACAGCCAGACGAGGCCGGCGAGCCGCGAGCCCGCCTTGGCGAGCGCCCCGCGCTCCAGCGCCACGGCCGACAGGATGGCGAGCGCCGGATAGACCGGCAGCACGTAATGGGGAAGCTTGGTGGCGGCGATCTCGAAGGCGACCCAGGACGGCACCAGCCAGGCCAGCAGGAAGCGCACCTTCGGCTCGCGCCGGGCCCGCCAGGCGAACGGCGCCGCCAGCGCCGCCAGGACCACGGACGGCCAGTAGGTGCCCCACACAGCGAGGAGATAGGTGCCCGGCGGCCCCCAATGGCCCTCCTGCCCCTCGGTGACCTTGCCGAGCATGTCCACGCCCACCGCATGCTCGTAGAAGGCGCCCTTGGTCACCACGTAGATGGCGATGTACCAGGGCAGCGCCAGCAGCAGGCACCAGACGATGCCGGCGAGCGGCTTCAGCGGCTTGAGGAAGGCCCCGGAGCGCTCGATGATGCCGAGGGTGATGATGGTGAGGCCCACGAACAGGGGCGTCATGGGCCCCTTCACCAGGATGCCGGCGGCCAGCGCGGTCCAGAAGATGAAGGCGAGGCCCCATTCGCCCGTGCGGTCCCCGGTCGGCCGCACCGGGGCGCCCTCCCCGAGATCCACGGTGCGCGCATAGGCCCGGGCCAGGGCGCCGGTGGCGGCGATGATGGTGAACAGCAGCACCGCGTCGGTCTTGGCGAGGCGCGCCTCCACCCCCAGCAGCACGCAGCTCGCCATGAGCAGGCCCGCCATCACCGCGCCGCGCCGCGACAGGAAGACCAGCGCCGTCCAGTAAGTGAGCATCACCGCGCCGATGGCGGCGAAGAGCGAGGGCAGGCGGTAAAGGAAGATGGAGGTGCGGGCCGAAGGCCCCATCACCGCCTCGCCCAGGCTCACGCTCGCGGCCTGGAGCCAGTAGATGCCGGCGGGCTTCTTGTAGCGGGTCTGGTCGTGGAAGCGGATGTCCACGTAATTGCCCGTCTCCAGCATCTGCTTGGTGGCCTGCGAGAAGCGCGCCTCGTCCCGGTCCACCGGGGGCAGCGACACGAAGCCGGGCAGGAAGGCGAGGAGCGCCACCACGACGAGGAACAGGCTGGCACGGCCGTGGCTCGCCGACGCCCCGTCGAGGAGGCGGGTGAGCCGGCGGGGAAGGTCCAGTGCGACGGCCCGTCCTTCACCGGACGCGGGCTCTGTGATGGCCATGCGTGCTTGTCGATCCGCTCGAATTGGGCGCGGACAATAACAGAACCGTCCGCCCCGGAAAGATCCGGCCACGGCGAGGGCGGACTCGCCCCCTCCCCGCGCCCGTTCGGGCGGACCTGTGGCCAAGGAAAGCGGCAAAGGCAAGGCACGCAAGGCCAATGGCGCGGAACCGCGCCCCAGGCCCCGCCCCGCGCCGGACCGGCCGGGCCACCATGCGAGGGCCGCTGGCCGCGCCACCCGGCCCCGGTCCAAGGCGGACCTCCGGCGCTATTTGGTGAGGATCAGCTTGTTCTGGGCGGTGAGGCGCAGGTGGTAGGTCTGGCCGCAATGGGCGATGGTGACGATGCGCCCGGTGGCGAACAGGTCGCGGCTGTCGAGCCGCTCCTCCACCATGGGGATGGCGCGGGCCTCCGCGGCGTCGACCTTCTCGCCGCACGCGCCGCCTGCGCCCCAGCGTGGATCAAGATCATCCAACTCGGACATTTGAAATTACTCCAAATTAAAATGTGCCGATCACCCCGAATGCATCCGCATTTGCCATTTTAGAACCATTCAATACCATGAATACCGAGCACTCCATTTGCATAATACATGCTGGATTGACGATCAATGCGCGCGACCGGCCGGCCCCCTCCGGCGATGCGCCGGCGGCGGGTCCACACGGACGGGAGGACGGCTGGCCGGGAGCTACTCGGCGGCGATGCGGTCGGGCGCCCGCGGTGCCTCGATCTCCGGCGGCTGATGGCCTTCGCCGGACACGAAGCGGTGGATCCTGGAATCCAGCCCGTCGAGATAGAGGTAGATCACCGGCGTGATGAACAGGGTCAGGAGCTGCGACACCATCAGGCCGCCCACCACCGCCACGCCGAGCGGCTGGCGCAGCTCGGAGCCCGCCCCGGCGCCGAGCGCGATGGGCAGCACGCCGAAGATGGCGGCCAGCGTCGTCATCATGATGGGCCGGAAACGCAGCAGCGCCGCCTCGCGGATGGCGTCGCGCGCCTCGGCCCCCTGGCGCCGGCGCACCAGGGCGACGTCGATCATCATGATGGCGTTCTTCTTCACGATGCCCACCAGCATGATGATGCCGATGATGGCGATCACCGAGAGGTCCATGCCGAACGCCATCAGGGTGATGAGCGCGCCGATACCGGCCGAGGGAAGGCCCGAGAGGATGGTCAGCGGGTGGATGAAGCTCTCGTAGAGCACCCCCAGCACCATGTAGATCACCACCACCGCGGCGAGGATCAGCAGCGGCTGGCTGGACAGGGAATCCTGGAACGCCTGCGCGGTGCCCTGGAAGCTCGTCGAGATGCTGGCCGGCAGGCCGGCCTCGCGCTCCACCTTCTGCACCTCCTCCACCGCCTGGCTCAGCGCCACGCCGGGGGCGAGGTTGAAGGAGAGCGTCACCGCCGGCTGCTGCTGCTGGTGCGCCACCTGGAGCGGACCCACGGTGTGGCGGATGTCGGCCACGGTCTCCAGCGGCACCACGCCGCCCGACGAGGTGCGCAGATAGACCCGGCTCAGGTCCGCCGCCGAGCGCTGGAAGCGCGGCGCCGCCTCGGCGATGATCGCGTACTGGTTGGTGCTGGTATAAAGCGTCGCCACCTGCCGCGTGCCGAACTGGGTATAGAGCGCGTCGCGCAGCCGCTGCTCGGTGATGCCCAGCGCCGCCGCCTTGTCCTTGTCGAGGTCGATGGTGAGCTGCGGGTTGGTGATCTCGAGGTCCGAGGTCACGTCGCGCAGGCCGGGGAGCTTGGTGAGGCGCTCCTCCATCAGATCGGCAAATTTATAGAGCGCCGCCGTGTCCGAGCTCTGCAGGGTGTACTGGAACTCGCTCTTCGAGGCGACACCGCCGATGGAGATGTTCTGCACCGGCTGGAAGAAGACCTTGACCCCGGGCACCTCCGCCACCCGCTTGCGCAGGTCCTGGATGACCTGGAACGCGCTGAGCGTGCGCTCCGAGCGCGGCGTCAGGGCGATGAACATGCGCCCCGTGTTGGTGGTCGGGCTCGATCCCGTCGCCCCCGCGGTGGAGACCACATAGGCCACGTTCGGATCGCCGCGCACCGCCTCGGACACCAGCTTCTGCCGCTCCACCATGGCGTCGAACGAGCTGTCGGTCGCCGCCTCCACCGAGGCGCGGATGAAGCCGTTGTCCTCGGTGGGGAAGAAGCCTTTGGGGATGACGATATAGAGGTAGACCGACAGCACGAGCGTGGCGAGGGTCACCAGCAGCATGAAGCCGCGGTGGGCCAGAACGAAGTCGAGCCCCGAGCGATAGGCGCCGAGGGCCGCCTCGAACACGCCCTCGGTGAAGCGGAAGAAGGCGTTGGGACGCTTCTCGTGGTCCGGTGCCTTCAGCACCCGCGCGCACAGCATGGGGGTGAGGGTCAGCGAGACGAAGCCCGACACCAGGATCGCCACCGAGATGGTCACCGCGAACTCGCGGAACACCCGGCCCACCACCCCGCCCATGAACAGGACGGGGATGAACACCGCCACCAGCGAGAGCGTCATGGAGATGATGGTGAAGCCGATCTCCCGCGCCCCCTTGATGGCGGCGATGAAGGGCCGCTCGCCCTCCTCGATGTGGCGGTAGATGTTCTCCAGCACCACGATGGCGTCGTCCACCACGAAGCCCACGCACAGCGTCAGCGCCAGCAGCGTCATGTTGTTGATGGAGAAGTCGAACGCCCACATGGCGCCGAACGTGGCGACGATGGAGAGCGGCAGCGCCAGCGAGGGGATGATGGTGGCGCGCACGTTGCGCAGGAACAGGAAGATCACCATCACCACGAGGACCATGGCCTCGAACAGGGTCTTCTGCACGTCGCCCACCGCCTCGCGGATGGAGATCGAGCGGTCGAACAGCACGTTCACCGAGACGGCGCCGGGCATCTGGGCGCGGAAGGCGGGCAGCTTGGCGCGCACCTCGTCCACCACCGCCACGGTATTGGCGTCGGGCTGGCGCACCACGGCGACGACGATGGCGCGCTCGTCGTTGTACCAGCTCGCCACCCGCTCGTTCTCCACCCCGTTGGTGACGCGGGCGATCTCGTCGAGGCGTACCGGGGCGCCGTTGCGCCAGGCCACCACCAGGCGGCGGAAGCTCTCCGCATCGGCCTTGGCGGTGCCCATGTCGATGGTCAGCGACTGCTTGGGGCCGGAGAGCACCCCGATGGGCGTGTTCGACGCCGCCGCCTCCACCGCCGCCTGGATATCGGCGGCGGAGATGTTGCGGGTGGCCGCCGCCTCGGGATCGACCCGGATGCGCACCGCATATTTCTGGCTGCCGTAGATCTGCACCTGGGCGACGCCGGGAAGCTGCGAGACCTGCTGGCCGATCAGCGTGTCGGCATATTCGTTCACCGCCGAGAGCGGCAGCGTGTCGGACGAGACGGTGAGGAACAGCACCGGCGCGTCGGCGGGATTGACCTTGCGGAAGCTCGGCGGCGTGGTCATCTCGTCGGGCAGCTGGCGCTGCGCCACGGACAAGGCCGACTGCACGTCGAGCGCGGCGTCGTCGATGTTGCGGTTGAGGTCGAACTGCACCGTGATGGACGCCGAGCCCTGCTGGCTCGACGAGGTGAGCGAGGAAATGCCGGCGATGGTCGAAAGCTGACGCTCGATGGGCGTCGCGACCGCCGTGGCCATCACCTCCGGGCTCGCGCCCGGCAAAGTGGCCGAGACCGTGATGGTGGGGAAATCCACCCGCGGCAGCGCCGCCACCGGAAGCTGGCGGTAGCCGAACAGGCCGGCCACCACCAGCGCCAGCATCATCAGCGTGGTCATCACCGGGCGGCGGATGCACAGTTCGGCGAACATGGCGTCAGCTCCCGGTGCCGGACACGCCGGACGACTTGATGGCGACGTGGCTGCCCTTGCGCAGGGAGAGCTGGCCGTCGGTCACCACCGTCTCGCCGTCGTCAAGGCCGCTGGCAATGACGCTGAGCCCCTCCACCGAGCGCGCCACCTTCACCGGCCGGACCTTGGCGATGTTGTCCTCCACCAGGAAGACGAAGCTGCCGTCCTGGCCCTGCTGCACCGCCTCGGTGGGCACCGCCACCACGTTCGGCTCGATCCGCAGCGTCACCACCACCGAGCCGAGGGTGCCCGGCCACAGGCGCTCGTCCGCATTGGGGAAGATGGCGCGGGCGGTCAGCGTGCCGGTCTGCGGGTCCACCGTATTGTCGATCACCGCCACGTGGCCGCCGTCCACCCTCTCGCCGCTGCCCTGGAGGGTCATGGAGACCGTGGCATCGCGGGCGGCGCGCAATTCGCCGATGTAGCGCTCGGGCACGCCGAAGGCCACGTAGATGGGCTTGAGCTGCCGCACCGTGGCCAGGGTGTCGTCCACCCGGATGACGGCGCCGGTGCGCACGCTCGCCACGCCGATGCGCCCGGTCACCGGCGAGCGGATCTCGTAATAGGAGCGCTGCACCTTGAGGGACTGGAGATTGGCCTCGTCCTGCGCGACCGTGGCGGCCTGCACGTCCACCGTGGTGCGGGCATCCTCCACCTGGACCTGGGAGACGGCATTACGGGTGGCAAGGCCGGTGTAGCGGGCGACGTCGCGCTGCGCCTTGTCGAGCTGCACCTTGTCGCGCGCCAGGGTGGCCTCGGCCTGCTTGATCTGCGCATCGATGACCCGGGCGTCGAGGACGAACAGCAGGTCGCCCTCCTTCACCACCGCGCCGTCGGCGAAGCCCACCTTGGTGACGCTCGCCGCCACCCGCGAGCGGATGGGGACGGTGACCATGGATTCCACCGTGCCGAGCGCCTCCACCCGCACCGGCAGGTCCCGGCGCTCCGACCGCGCGACGAGCACCGCGACGGCCGGCTGTTGTCCGGCGCCGGCCCTGCCGCCTTCCGCCTTGCCGCCGGTACCGCCGAGGTGCGCCACGGCAGCTTCGAGCTGCGCCCGAGCGGCAGGCTGCTGCCACAGGTAGCCGCCCCCGCCGAGGGCAAGGAGGGCCAGAACCAGAACCAAGATCCGTCCGCGGCGCGTTCGCCTCTCAGCGGCCATTTCACCCTCGCATACGCAACATGACGATGGTTCCGCCTCCCGCCGGAGGGTGAGCCCACCGCAAAACCCAATCGCCGTTCATCCGGCGGGACCGCGCCGCGACCCTCGGGCGGCGCGCGCTCCGGGATTTTCTCACCACAGCATTGGTCCGCATTGTCGTCCAATTTGCGGCGCCGCACCGCGACTGACATCTCCGTGAACTTCCCTCGCGCCACCCCTGCCGCGGGGGCCCGCTCAGCCGCCGCGCGGCACCCGCGCGAGGCGCTCCAGCGCCGCGTCGAGGGTCGCCTCGCTCTTGGCGAAGCACAGGCGCACAACGTTGCGCACCGGGTCCTCGGCGTAGAAGGCCGAGACCGGGATGGCCGCGACCCCGTGCTGCTCCACCAGAGTGCGGCAGAAGGTCTCGTCGTCCGCCGCATTGCTCCAGGTCGCAAGGTCAACGGTGAGGAAATAGGTGCCGGCGGAGGGCAGCACCGTGAATCCCAGCCCGCTGAGTCCCGCGGCGAGGTGGTCGCGCCCGCGCTGCAGCGAGGCGCGCATCTCCTCGAAGAAGGCGCGCTCCTTCCCGAGGCCGTAGGCGACGGCCGCCTGCAGGTTCGGCGGGGTGGTGAAGGTGAGGAACTGGTGGGCCTTGGCGAGCCCCTTCATGAGATGCGGCGCCGCCAGCACGAAGCCCACCTTCCAGCCCGTCATGCCGAAGATCTTGCCCGCCGAGCCGATCTTCACGGTGCGCTCGCGCATGCCGGGCAGCGCCATCAGCGGGGTGAAGACCCGCTCATCGAAGATCACGTGCTCCCACACCTCGTCGCACACCGCATAGGCATCGAAGCGCTCGCAGAAGCGGGCCAGCAGCGCCATCTCCCCGGCCGGAAAGACGACGCCGGTGGGGTTTTGCGGATTGTTGAACACCACGAGCTTGGTGCGCTCGGAAAACGCCGCCGCGAGCTTCTCCTCGGTGATGCTCCAGTGCGGCGGCTCCAGGCGCACCAGGCGCGGCGCGCCGCCGGCCCGCTCCACCAGCGGCAGATAGGCATCATAGAGCGGCTGGATGAGCACCACCTCGTCGCCCGGTTCGATGAGCGCGAAGAGCGCGGCGGCCAGCGCCTCGGTGGCGCCCGAGGTGATCATCACCTCGCCCTCGGGATCGACGTCGAGGCCCTGCCATGCGGCGTAATGGGCCGCCACCGCGGCGCGCAGCTCCGGCAGGCCCATCATGGAGGGATACTGGTTCCAGCCGTCCACCACCGCCTCGGCGGCCTTCCGGCGCACGTCGAGGGGGCCGGGATCGTCCGGGAAGCCCTGGCCGAGATTGATGGCGCCATGGGCGCGCGCAAGCTGCGACATCACCTCGAACACGGTGGTGGGCAGGCGCGCATAGATCGGATTCAGGGACCGATGGCGCGGGGCGGGAGCTTGCGGAGCGTCGGACGCGGGGTGCGGCATGGAAGCCTCGAATGGTAGGCGCGGACGCGGATCGCCGGCACCGGCCCCCTGCCGGCGGCGCGCCGCGGGAGCGCGCGAGGCACGGGCGCGGCAGGCGGCGGCGGGTCGGCGATCCTCGTCGTGGACCGTGGTCCGCGGCCGCTTTACCGCGCCTCGGGCCCGCTGGAAAGGGCTTTCCGGCGGCGAACGCAGGCCGGCAGCGGCGCGCCGCGGCCGGATCCGCCGGGCGCGGGCTCGCGCAATACGGTGGGACTATTCGGCATCACGCCGGCGGATCGGACGGGCGGGCCGCTGCCGGCCTGCAATGGTTTCAGCTCGGGGCCGCCGTTCCCGCCTCCAGCGGCCGCAGGGCGGCGCGCAGGTCCTCCTCGCCCACCTGGGACATGGGCATGAGCACCTTGGCCGCCTCGGTACGCCGCCCGGGGCGCATCACCAGCACCACCGTCTCGGCCCCGCCGCAGGCCGGATCCCCGCAGGCGATTTCCGAGATGGAGACGGTTGCATCCTCGTCGAGGCGAAGCATCTCGCGCACCAGGTCGGCCAGCTTGCGGGCGGCATCGCGCGACTCGCCCGCCTCCCCCCGCCGGCGCATGAACAGCCGCATCCCTGGCTCCTTTCCCGTCGCTCTTTCCGCGCCTCTCAGGCGGCCGCCGCCCCGCCCCCGCGCGAGCGCGGCCAACGGCAGGACCGGACCCGGCAAAAAAGAGGGATGGCGTTGCAATCGAGACCCGCGTAAGGTTCAATCACGGTAGAAATGACACAACTGAAGATAGTCCACGATTGCAACGTCCGGATCGACCACCGCTATCATGTCCACCGCCCATCTCGCATCCGCTTATCTCATCACGGTCTATATCCTGACCGCCTCCGGCGAGGTGGTGGAAGACGGCGGAACTATCTGTTTCGATTACGAACTTGCCCTTGAGATGGCGGAGGCGGACCTCGCCGCGGGCGTCGGCCTGGGCGTGAGTGTGTACGCTTTGGACGAGCAGGGCCAGCCCGTCGGCGACGGCCCCGTCTTCAGCTCCAACGCCTTCGGCATGACCTTCCCGCGGCACCCCGTGCAGCCGCAAGGGCCGCACCGCGGCAGCTTCCTTTGGGGCAGCGCGCCGAGCACATTCATGTGATCCGGCGCCCGGCGGCGAACGCCAGGGCCTGAAGCACCGAGTCAAAGCGGATCAGGCGTGCCCGCCGGCTGCCGCAGACATCACAACGCAGGCTGACGCCGCCGCCCGCACCCTGCGGGACAAGCGCGGCGGTGTCCTCGCCGCCGGAACGGGCGGCGTCCGGTGCCGCCATCGCCGGGTGGGAACGCAGAAGGGAGCGGGCGCCGCAGCGCGGGCATTCGGCACAGAACATCCGTCCTGTGAACCAGCCAAAAGCGGAGCCAGTATGGCGACCCCGGCAGGGCTCGAACCTGCGACCTAGTGCTTAGAAGGCACTTGCTCTATCCAGCTGAGCTACGGGGCCGTCGCGTCCGCTTCTAGACCGCATCGCCAGACGAGGAAAGCGCGCTCTCGGCCCTGCCGGGAACGCGCCGATGCCACCGCGCAGGTCCGTTGCGTCAGTGAGTCCACTGCCCCAAGCGGGTGAAGGCGAAATTGTCCGAGTAGGCGATCTTGCGCCGGGTCGGCTCATGGGGCTCGAACACCTGGAAGGCGATGCCCTTGCGCTCGGCATAGGCCACCGCGTCGTCCTTGCTGTCGAACTTCAGCTTGATCTGGCTGCGCATGTCGCCGGAAGACGTATAGCCCATGAGCGGCTCCACGGTGCGGGCCTGCTCCGGCTCGTACTCAAGGATCCAGTGCTTGGTCTTGCCCACGCCGGACTGCATGGCGTTGCGCGTCGGCCTGTAGATGCGTGCAACCATAGCCTCGGTGCCCGATTTCGTTGCGAAGGGCGAACCGCCGCCCGTCCCTGCCTTCAGGTCTATAGTTGGCTCGCGCGTCCGTGACAACGCCGGCGCACGAAAACGCTGCCGCGGCCCCGCGGCGCACGCCGCCCGCCGGCCCGAAAAGGCAAACGAATTAAGTGCCCCGCCCGCCGGCACGTCATCTCAGTGTCGTTCGCCAAAGCTTAATTACGGCCGAGCCGCGCGAAAGCCTTGGCGCCGGTGGATCAGCCATTGGCCGCGGCCATCTTCGGGGGCAGAGATCAAGATGAAGCACCTCACTAGCCTCGCCGCCGCAGCGGCGCTTTCTCTGGCGGCGAGCGCCGCGCTGGCCGGCGAGCTCACCGTCTACACCGCGCTCGAAGCGGACCTGCTGCCGATCTACAAGAAGAGCTTCGAGGAGAAGAATCCGGGCATCACCATCCGCTGGGTGCGCGATTCCACCGGCATCATCACCGCCAAGCTCCTCGCCGAGAAGGACAACCCGCAGGCCGACGTGGTGCTGGGCACCGCCGCCACCTCGCTGCAGATCCTCGATTCGGAGGGCATGCTCGAGGGCTACGCGCCGGACGGCCTCGCCAAGATCGAGAAGCGCTTCATCAGCAAGGATGTCCCGCCCGCGTGGGTCGGCACCAATGCCTGGGCCGCCGCGCTGTGCGTCAACACGGTGGAGATGCAGAAGCGCAATCTCGCCGCGCCGACGAGCTGGGCCGACCTGCTGAAGCCCGAGTACAAGGGCCTCATAGTCATGCCCAACCCGGCCTCCTCCGGCACCGGCTTCCTCGACGTGTCGAGCTGGCTGCAGCTCTGGGGCGAGAAGAAGGGCTGGGACTATATGGACGCCCTGCACCAGAACATCGCCAGCTACACCCACTCGGGCTCCAAGCCCTGCACGCTGGCCGCGTCGGGTGAGTATCCCATCGGCATCTCCTTCGCCTTCCGCGCCGCCCGCCTGATCGACCAGGGCGCGCCGCTGGTGGCCGTGGTTCCGTCCGAGGGCGTGGGCTGGGACATGGAGGCGTCCGGCATCATCAAGGGCACCGCCCACGAGGATGATGCCAAGGCACTGATCGACTGGGCCGTCTCCGACGACGCCATGAAGATCTACGCCAAATATTACGCCATCCTCGCCAATCCGGCGATGGAAGAGCCGGTGAAGAACTTCCCGGCCGGCCTCAAGGCCAAGATGATCGACAACAACTTCGAATGGGCGGCGAACAACCGCTCGGCCATCCTGCAGGAGTGGCAGGTTCGCTTCGACGGCAAGTCCGAGCCCAAGAAGTAAGGCGCGCGGGCGAGGCTCCGGCGCGCTGCCGGACGCCTCGCCCCGCCCCGCCCCCCGCGGCTTCCACGCGGCCCATGATCCACGACGCGACCCAAGGCGCGCCCGTCGGGCGCCCGCCCGGTGCCGCGCCGACCACGCCCCGCACGCCAGAACGGCCGGAGACAGCGACCATGAGCCAGCATCCCATCGACATTCCGGGCGCAGCTCTCGGCGGCATCGCGCCCCTCCCGCCGGGGGTCGGCCAGAGCGAGGCGCAGCTGCCGAGCGTCCGGCCGGAGCGCGCGCCCTATCTCGTGGTGTCCAACGTCTCCAAGATGTTCAAGGACTTCACGGCGCTCAAGAATGTCTCGCTCGATGTGCGCGAGGGCGAGTTCGTGTGCTTCCTCGGCCCGTCGGGCTGCGGCAAGACCACCCTGCTGCGCGCCATCGCCGGCCTCGACATCCAGAGCTCCGGCACCATCCACCAGGGCGGGCGCGACATCTCGGCCTTGCCGCCGGAGGAGCGGGACTTCGGCATCGTCTTCCAGTCCTATGCCCTGTTCCCCAACCTCACCGTGCGCCAGAACATCGCCTTCGGCCTGGAAAACCGCGGCATGAAGCGGGCCGATGTCACGGCGCGGGTGGACGAGCTGCTCGCCCTCATCGACCTCGCGGCCCACGGCCACAAATATCCCTCGCAGATCTCCGGCGGCCAGCAGCAGCGCGTCGCCCTCGCCCGCGCCCTGGCGCCGAGCCCCGGCCTCATCCTGCTCGACGAGCCGCTCTCCGCCCTCGACGCCAAGGTGCGCATCCATCTGCGGCAGGAGCTGAAGCAGCTCCAGGCGCAGCTCGGCGTCACCACCGTGATGGTGACCCACGACCAGGACGAGGCGCTGTCCATCGCCGACCGCATCGTGGTGATGAACATGGGCGTGGTGGAGCAGGTGGGCACGCCCCAGGAGATCTACGACGTTCCGGCCAGCCAGTTCGTGGCCGACTTCATCGGTGCCATGAATTTCATGGAGGGCACGGTCGTGAACGGCGCGGACGCCCGGGTCGGCGACGTCACCTTCGCCCTGCGCCGGGACGGCCTTGCCAACGGCGCCGCCGTGGTGCTCGCCATCCGTCCGGAAGACGTGCTGGTGGCCGATGCGGATCCGCAAAGCGCCCTGCTCCACCCCAACCGCATCGCGGCCGAGGTGGAGAATCTGGAATTCCTCGGCTCCTATCTGCGCATGTATCTGCGGCATCCCGCCTTCCCGGCGAAGCCCCTGGTGGCCCAGACCACCCAGACGCTCGCCCGCGCCCTGCAGATCGTTCCCGGCAAGCGCCTGGACGTGATCCTGCCGCCGGAGCGGCTGCGCGTGTTCGACCGTCTCGTGGCGCACGGACCGGCCTCCGGCGCGACCTCCACCGTGGCGAAGGGCGGGGCCGTCCATGACTGACATCACCGCCGGCGCCGGCCTTCCCGCCGCCCCCGCCATCCGCCCCAAAGTCGGCCGCGATGACAGGCTGATGCTCGCCTTCGTGCTGATGATCGGCCTCTATCTCATCGTCAGCCTGGCGCTGCCCATCCTCTTCATGGTGTGGAAATCGGCCGAGGTGCGCACCTTCGTCTATCCGGCGGTGTCCATCCAGGTGGATACGGGCCAGGGGCCGGTGGATCTCGGCACGCTGGAGCAGGCCGCCTCCCGGCTCGGCCTCGAAGCACCCATGGACCAGGCCCGCCGCTCGCCCTCCCTGACGGCGGCCCAGCTCTTCCCCGGCCGCAAGTTCGAGGGCGTGGCGGTGCAGAACGTGCGGCTGCGCTTCACCGGCGGCGAAAGCGACGGCACGCTGGAATTGTCCGGCAAGCCGGTGCCGGCCGGCGAATGGGTGGACGTCGGCCCGCAGGACCTGCGGCGCCTCGTGCTGCGCGCCGGCACCGTGCGCTCGCTCGACAATTACCTGAGCTATTTCAGCAATCCGGCGCTGACGAATTCCATCGTCAACAGCTTCGTGGTCTCGGTGCTCACCACCGCCATCACCGTGCTGCTCGCCTTTGGCTTCGCCTATGCGCTGCATCGCACCTGCATGCCGCTGAAGGGGCTGTTCCGCACCATCGCGGTGGTGCCGATCCTGGTGCCCTCGCTGCTCGCCGGCCTGTCGCTGGTCTATCTGTTCGGCAACCAGGGTCTGCTCAAGGACCTGATGTTCGGCACCAGCATCTATGGCGCGCCGGGCATCGTGGCGGGCTGCGTGTTCTTCACCTTCCCCCATGCCTTCCTCATTATCGCCACCGCGCTCGCCATTTCCGACGCGCGGCTCTACGAGGCTGCGCGGGTGCTGCGCACCTCGCCGACCCGCACCTTCTTCAACGTCACCCTGCCGGGGGCACGCTACGGCATCATCTCGGCGGCCTTCGTGGTGTTCACCCTCACCATCACCGAGTTCGGCGTGCCGAAGGTGGTGGGCGGCGAGTTCAACGTGCTCGCGGTGGACATCTACAAGCAGGTGGTGGGCCAGCAGAACTTCGCCATGGGCGCGGTGGTCTCGGTGATCCTGCTCATCCCGGCGGTGATCGCCTTCTTCGTCGACCGGATGGTGACGGCGAAGCAGGTGTCGCTGCTCACCGCGCGCGCCGTGCCTTATGAACCGAAGCCGGCGCGCGGCGTCGATACCGCCGCCTTCCTGTTCTGCTGCGCGGTGGCGGGGCTGCTGCTGCTCGTCCTCGGCGTCGCCCAATATGCGTCGCTGGTGAAGTTCTGGCCCTACAACCTCTCGCTCACCCTCGCCCATTTCTCCTTCGAGGGCGTGGACGGCGGCGGCTGGGATTCCTACTTCAACTCCCTGCGCCTCGCCTTCTACACGGCGGTGATCGGCACGGCGGTGGTGTTCGTGGGTGCCTATCTGGTGGAGAAGGGCCGGGGGTTTGCGGCGGCGCGCACCGGCCTGCACTTCCTCGCCATGATGCCCATGGCCATTCCCGGCCTCGTGCTGGGCCTCTCCTACATCTTCTTCTTCAACGACCGCTCGAACCCACTCAACTTCATCTACGGCACCATGGCCATTCTGGTGGTCTCCACGGTGACCCATTTCTACACCGTGTCCCACCTCACCGCCCTCACGGCGCTGAAGGCCATGGACAAGGAGTTCGAGTCGGTGGCCGCTTCGCTCAAGCAGCCGGTGACGCGCATGTTCACCCGCGTGACGCTGCCGGTGTGCATGCCGACCGGACTCGATGTGGCCGCCTATTACTTCGTGAATGCTTTGACCACGGTGTCCGCCGTCGTGTTCCTCTATTCGCCCGACACCACGCTCGCGGCCGTGGCGGCGCTGAACATGGACGATGCCGGCCAGATCCAGGCGGCGGCGGCCATGTGCATGCTGATCTTCTATACCAACCTCGGGGTGCGCGTGGTCCATGCCGTGCTCTCCCGCGTCCTCTCCAAGAGCCAGGCCTGGCGCACCCGATGACAGAAAAATTCGATCTCGTGGTGGTGGGGGCCGGCATCGTCGGCCTCGCCCATGCGCTCGCCGGCGTGCGCCGCGGCCTCTCGGTGGCGGTGGTGGATCGCGAGAGCGAGGCGGTGGGCGCCTCGGTGCGCAACTTCGGCTTCGTCACCGTCACCGGCCAGCAGCAGGGCGACTGCTGGCGCCGCGCCCGCCGCTCGCGCGACATCTGGCTGGAGGTGGCGCCCGAGGCCGGCATCCGCGTGGAACACGAGGGCCTGCTGCTGGTCGCCCAGCGGCCCGAGGCCATGACCGTGCTCGAAGCCTTCCGCGCCACCGAGATGGGCGCGGACTGCGCGCTTCTCACCGCCGACGCCGCCGCGCAGCAATACGCTCCCATCCTGAGCGGCCGGCCCATCGCCGGCGCCCTCTACAGCCCCCACGAGCGGCGGGTGGAAAGCCGCGATGCGGTGCCGCGGCTCGCCCGCTGGCTGGAGGAGAAGAAAGGCGTCGCCTTCCGCCGCCGCTGCCTGGTGAAATCCGTCGAGCCGGGCCGCGTCGTCACCACCGAAGGCGAACTCCTCGCCCCCCGCACGGTGGTGTGCCCCGGCGATGATCTCCTCACCCTCTTCCCCGAGCGCATCGCCGCGCTGGGCATCACCCGCTGCCGCCTGCACATGATGAAGGTGATGCCGGGCGACGCCGCCTTCCGCCTGCCGAGCGCCGTGATGTCCGACCTCTCCCTCGTGCGCTATCTCGGCTATGCCGAGCTGCCCGAAGCCGCCGCTTTGCGCGCCCGGCTGGAGCGCGAGCAGCCGGAGGCGCTGGCCAACGGCATCCACCTCATCGCCGTGCAGGGGGCCGACGGCGGGCTCATCGTCGGCGACAGCCATCATTACGGCTTCAGCCCCTCCCCCTTCTCGCCCGAGGCGGTGGACGAGCTGATGCTCGGCGAGCTTCATGCCGTGCTCAATGTGCCCGGCGCGCGGGTGGCGGAGCGCTGGGTCGGCACCTATGCCTCCCTGCCCGACAAGCTCATGGTGCGCGAGGCGCCGGCGCCGGAGATCCGCCTCGTCATCGTCACCAGCGGCACGGGCGCCTCCACCGCCTTCGCCATCGCCGAAGAAACCCTCGCCGAGCTCTATGGAGACGCGCCATGACCTTCACCCACCTTTCCGCCGTGGTGTTCGACTGGGCGGGCACCATGGTGGACCATGGCAGCAAGGCGCCCATGGGCGTGTTCCAGAAGGCGTTCGCCAGGTTCGGCGTGGATATCTCCATCGCCGAGGCGCGCGGCCCCATGGGCATGGCCAAGCGCGACCATATCGCCACCCTCATGGCCCTGCCCCGCATCGCCAAAGCCTGGGAAGCCGCCCACGGCCACGCCCCCGGCGCGGCGGACATCGATCAGGTCTATGACGTGTTCGTGCCGATGAACGTGGAGGTGGCGGGCGATTACGCCGACCTCATCCCCGGCGCGGCGGCGATGGTGGCGCGGCTGCGCGCGGCGGGGCTGAAGATCGGCTCCACCACCGGCTATACCCGCGAGATCATGGCGAAGGTGCTCGGCCCGGCGAAGGCGCAGGGCTACGAGCCCGACAACCTGGTCTGCGCCGGCGATCTCTCCGCCGGCCGGCCGACGCCGCTCATGATGTACAAGACCTTCCTCGATCTCGACGTCTGGCCGGCGTGGCGCGTGGTGAAGGTGGACGATACCGAGGTGGGCATCGCCGAGGGCCTCAACGCCGGCTGCTGGACCGTGGGCGTGGCGCTCACCGGCAACGTCTTCGGCCTCGATGCCGCCGAGACGGAAGCGCTCTCCCCCGCCGAGTTCGAGGCCAAGAGCGCCGAGGCCTATGCCAAGCTCACCCGCGCCGGCGCCCATGTGGTGATCGACAGCGTGGCGGACCTGCCGGAAGTGCTGGACGAGATCGAGGGCGCGCTGGCCCGCGGCGAGCGGCCTTGAGCGCAGGCGACCGGCACGCGGGCGACCGCAGCGAGGGCGACGTCAACACTTCGCCGCTGCGCGCGGAGTGGCGGAACGGCCTCGACGGCGCCACCCGCGCCCTGCTCGACGCCGATGCGGACGTGTTCCTGCACCAGTCGCTCTCTACCCCCTGCCTCGATGCCGTGGTGGGCGCCGAGGGCGCCTTCCTCGTGACCAAGAGCGGCCGGCGGGTGCTGGATTTCCACGGTAACAGCGTGCACCAGCTCGGCCATGGCCATCCCGCCGTGGTGGCCGCGATCAAGGCGCAGCTCGAAAAATTGCCCTTCTGCCCGCGCCGCTTCACCTGCGAGGAGGCGGTGGCCTTCGCCGAAAAACTCGCCGATCTCGCCCCCGAGCCCCTGGGCAAGGTGCTGCTTGCGCCGTCGGGCTCGGCCGCCATCGGCATGGCCCTGAAGCTCGCCCGCTACGCCACCGGCCGCCACAAGACGCTCTCTATGTGGGACGCCTTCCACGGCGCCAATCTCGATGCCGTCTCGGTGGGCGGCGAGGCGCTGTTCCGCAAGGATGCGGGCCCGCTCCTGCCGGGCACCGAGCATGTGCCGCCGCCGGGCCTCGCCCGCCGCTTCTTCGGCGACGACGACAAGGCCACCGACCGCCTCGCCGATTACATCGACTATGTGCTCGAGGTGCAGGGCGACGTAGCGGCGGTGATCGCCGAGCCGGTGCGCTGGACCACGGTGGAGCCCCCGCCCCCCGGCTTCTGGGCCAAGGTGCGCGCCAGCTGCGATCGCCACGGCGCCCTGCTGATCTTCGATGAGATCCCCTCGGGCGTCGGGCGCTGCGGCACCTTCTACGTGCACGAGCAGATGGGCTGCGTGCCGGACATGGTGGCCCTCGGCAAGGGGCTCGGCGGCGGCATCGTGCCCCAGGCCGCGCTGATCGTGCGGCGTGACCTCGACATCGCCGGCGACGTGGCGCTCGGCCACTACACCCATGAAAAGAGCCCGCTGGGCAGCGCCGCGGGCCTCGCCACCATCCAGGTGATCGAGGACGAGGGCCTGCTGGCGCGCGCGCTGGCGCTGGGCGAGGCGGGGCATCGCATGATGGCGGATCTCGCGGCGCGGCGGCCGGGCATCGCCGCCATGCGCCACATCGGCGCGTTCTTCGGGCTGGAGCTGGGCGACCACGGCGGACAGAGCGCCGCGGCGCGGGCGGACAGGGTGATGTACGCGGCGCTGGCCCGCGGCCTCAGCTTCAAGGTCGGCGGCGGCAGGGTGCTGACGCTGTGCCCGCCGCTCACCATCTCGGATCACGATTTCGCGCGCGCCTTCGACATCCTCGATGACGCCCTTGCCGCAGCGGATCGCTGAGAAATCTGGCGGCGCACCCCACCTTTTCGCGATGCCGCCGTCGCACCGGCGCGGCGCGGACCGCGGTCGAGCCGGCGGGTGTGACGTTTTTGGCCATGCCGGCGCCGGGTGGGAAACTTGATCCGCGCGCGGCAATCACCCATGGTGCCTGCACGGCCATCGCGCCTGTTGAATTTCTTTTCCAACACTATTTTTGCGAGCTCAGCCATGCAAGCTGTCGCGCGGTCCCTGCTTCATGTTCCGGTTTTCGGGTGGTTCCTGAAGGATGCCCTCTATGGGCTGCCCGATGCGAAGTATTACTTCGCACTAAACCTTCTCGCCTTTTTCGCGGGTCTTACCTATCTCTTCGGATACCCCTTCTTCATCGCCTGCCTGCTTGCGGCGACGGGCGTGGCGCTGACCACCCTCGTCCTGCTGACCGCGACGGACCTGCTTTCAAAGAAACGCTGAGCGCCGACGGTCCAGCGCCGGACCAGTTCCCGTCCCCAATTAGGCAGGCGCCGGGCGTTGCCCGCGCGGCGCGGCCGCCCGAACCGGCATCCGGCCCCCGCACATGCCGCAGCGGCAGAGCCGTCCGCAGCCCCCGGAGCGTAATCGCGAGATCCCGGAAAGAGTGGTCGGAGCAGCAGGATTTGAACCTGCGACCCTCTGCTCCCAAATCTAAAACAGCCTCATTTCCCTTGTTTCCTGTAGATGCCTCATGTGACCTAAGCCTTTAAAAAATATTGGTTTCATGTGTATCCTGTGTTCTAGTGATATCGGCACTTTGCACGCACGGTGGCGACAGGGTGGCGACAAAAAAACCGGGGTCAAAGGCTGATGGGAGAAGGGATTCGCCTCACCAAGAAGGTGGTGGATGGGCTTGAGGCGGGGACCTCGCCCCGCATCGTCTACGACTGCGACGTGAAGGGCTTCGGCCTGAGGGTGATGCCGTCGGGAATGAAGACGTTCGTGGTGGAATACCGTCCCGGCGGTGGCGGGCGCAGCGTTGCGAAGCGGCGCATGAAGCTTGGCACCTATGGCGAAATCACTCCGGAGCAGGCGCGCACGCTGGCACGCGATGCCCTCGCCGCCGTGCGCTGCGGCCAGGATCCGGCGGGAGCCCGCTCCGCCGAACGGGAAGCCCCCACCCTCGACCAGGTCGCGGCCCGCTGGCTCACCGAGGAAGTGCAGCCGAAATGCAAGCCCAAGACCGTTATTGCCTATGAGCTCGCGCTCCGCCGGCACATCCTGCCGTCGCTCGGAACCAAGAAGGCCCATGCGGTCACCCATGCCGATGTGGCCCGGCTTCACCGCAAGGTTGGCGCCCGTGCGCCCATTGCAGCGAACCGTGCGGTGGCGGCCCTCTCAGCCCTTTACGGCTGGGCTGCGAAAGCGGGCGAGGTCCCCAAGCAGACGAACCCGTGCAGCGACATCGAGCGGTTCCGCGAACGGCGACGCGAGACCTTCCTCACCACGGAGCAGCTTGAGAAGCTGAGCGCGGCGATCCGCGAGGCAGAAAGCGAGGGCATCCCCTGGAGAGAGCCGAACCCGGCGAAGAAGACCAAGCACCTGCCCCGCGAGGAGAACCGCCGCACGCGCATCTCCCCGTTTGCCGCTGCCGCGCTGCGACTGCTCATCTTCACGGGCGCCCGCCTGCGGGAGATCCTGCACTTGCGGTGGGAGCACGTGGACCTCGAGCGCGGGCTGCTCCTCCTTCCGGACAGCAAGACCGGCCGGAAAACCATCATCCTCAATGCCCCCGCCGCCGCGATTCTCGCCGAGCTACCGCGGGCGAGCCAATATGTGATTGCCGGCGACAATCCGAAGAAGCCGCGCTCCGATTTGAAACGGCCGTGGGAAGTGGTCTCCCGGCGTGCGGGCTTCGCCACCACCACCGAGAAGCTGGGACCGGACGGCAAGCCGATCCTGGATCGCGCGGGCCAACCGGTGATGGAGGAGCGGGCAACGGTGCGCCTCCATGATCTTCGCCACACCTATGCGAGCGTCGGTGCGGGCGCCGGGCTCGGGCTTCCAATGATCGGCCGGCTCTTGGGGCACTCCCAGGCGGCGACCACCCAGCGCTATGCTCATTTGGCAGACGATCCGCTCAGGCGGGCCTCGGAGGTGATCGCGAGCCGGATCGCCGAGGCTATGGGAGAGGCGGTGAAGGAAACCACAGGCGAGATCGTGCCGTTGCCCAGGCCGGCGGGGAAAAGGCACAAACGCGGGGATTGATTGATCCCCGTGTTCGCAACATCCACGTCCAGCTTTGCAATGGCAGGAGCCGGCCCGAGCTTCAGTCAGGTTCTATTCGGTTCCGCTCCTTAAGCTCACGCTTGTCCCCCTCGCGGTGTCAATCTGATGGGGCCTGGCCCGCGAACGCGCGGCAGAACGCTCCGCTCTCGCCAGTCGCCGAAACGGTCGAGCTCGGGCTTGTCGAGGAGGTCACCCACAATACTGATTGCATCGTACTGGCTGATGTCCGGTCCATCCCCGCGTAGGCAGGAGAGCCTCGCGCAATCGGGTCACGTCGTCCGACACCCGGGGTCCATCCCCGCGTAGGCGGGGGAGCCTCTTGCGACTGTATGGTCGCGAGGTCCACGTTGGGTCCATCCCCGCGTAGGCGGGGGAGCCCAGGTGCGGCCCGGCCTGATCATCGCGCCCGGCGGTCCATCCCCGCGTAGGCGGGGGAGCCTCTTGAAGGCGATGCTGGAGGACAGCGCGTCCGGGTCCATCCCCGCGTAGGCGGGGGAGCCGACATCGTTGCCGCTCGGGCGGCCCTCGCAGCGGGTTCATCCCCGCGTAGGCGGGGGAGCCAGGTCCAGAGCATACCGCCGACGGTGCTGATGAGGTCCATCCCCGCGTAGACGGGGGAGCCAAGAGGCTTTGCACCAGCGTTTGATTGAAACTGGGTCCATCCCCGCGTAGGCGGGGGAGCCCCAGACCTGAACATGAGCTTTGAGGAGGTGCAAGGTCCATCCCCGCGTAGGCGGGGGAGCCGGCTTTATTTTCGTCGGCGTCGGCCTGTCAATGGGTCCATCCCCGCGTAGGCGGGGGAGCCTGCCACCGGGTAATAGCGGCCTCGTGATAGACGGGTCCATCCCCGCGTAGGCGGGGGAGCCTATTGGTCTCAGTCGTCGTGGCGATCTCGACCAGGTCCATCCCCGCGTAGGCGGGGGAGCCGCCGGGGTGGTAAAGCCATGGTCCATTTGCGAGGGTCCATCCCCGCGTAGGCGGGGGAGCCGCGAGCGCCTTGCCTCAAGTGCCTCGATATCGGGGTCCATCCCCGCGTAGGCGGGGGAGCCGGCACATCATGCACATAGTCGTAGGTGAGCCCCGGTCCATCCCCGCGTAGGCGGGGGAGCCAGCTGCTCACCGAAGTTCTTGAAGCCGGTCACGGGTCCATCCCCGCGTAGGCGGGGGAGCCGCCAGCTTGAAAGCCAGCAGCCACACGGAGGATGGTCCATCCCCGCGTAGGCGGGGGAGCCTAGCCGGCAGCTCCTTGCAGGGGAACCAAAATGGGTCCATCCCCGCGTAGGCGGGGGAGCCCAGGCCAAGGTCTTCCGCTACTGCGGGCACGAGGGTCCATCCCCGCGTAGGCGGGGGAGCCGCTGCGGCCTACTACCGAGGACGACGCGAAGCGGGTCCATCCCCGCGTAGGCGGGGGAGCCCCTCGGGCGCGGGCGCCGAAATCACCATCCACGGGTCCATCCCCGCGTAGGCGGGGGAGCCGCGAGGCAGTTGATGACCGCAGAAGGTGAGATGGGTCCATCCCCGCGTAGGCGGGGGAGCCTCGATCCGCGCCGCCTGCCGCATGGCATAGCAAGGTCCATCCCCGCGTAGGCGGGGGAGCCGACGTAGCGCTTCACGCGCTTTCCGCCCCACGCGGTCCATCCCCGCGTAGGCGGGGGAGCCACTCCCTGACCGCCAGCTCCGCCGGGGCCCGTGGGTCCATCCCCGCGTAGGCGGGGGAGCCATGCAGCTCCGGCTTGACGGCGACGAAACGTGGGGTCCATCCCCGCGTAGGCGGGGGAGCCATTCCTGGCGCACCGCCGGCGCATCGGACATGGGGTCCATCCCCGCGTAGGCGGGGGAGCCGGCGGCCGGCGAGCTGCGGATTCCACGCGGCACGGTCCATCCCCGCGTAGGCGGGGGAGCCGCGCGATGATCGTGTCCTCTCCAAGGGGGTGGGGGTCCATCCCCGCGTAGGCGGGGGAGCCCGGGCGATGAAGGATTTCTGCCTGTCGCACGGGGGTCCATCCCCGCGTAGGCGGGGGAGCCGGGGTGAAGGCAGCGCTGGATTCGGCGGCCGCGGGTCCATCCCCGCGTAGGCGGGGGAGCCAGCTGCCCCCGGAAGGCGCTGTCGCCACGATGAGGTCCATCCCCGCGTAGGCGGGGGAGCCACGTACGAAATCAAGCGCGACGACAGCGAGGAGGGTCCATCCCCGCGTAGGCGGGGGAGCCTCAGCCCTCTGGCGCTCACGATCCGCCTCCTGAGGTCCATCCCCGCGTAGGCGGGGGAGCCGCGAGGCCGAGGATGCGCCCGGCCATGGGCCGGGGTCCATCCCCGCGTAGGCGGGGGAGCCAACTTCGGAACCAACCGCTGCACCAATGGGCTGGGTCCATCCCCGCGTAGGCGGGGGAGCCGCGACGACCGCGCCTTGCTGACGCACGCCGGGGGGTCCATCCCCGCGTAGGCGGGGGAGCCGATGGTCCCGCTACAGGCTCCATTGAGGAGCTGGGTCCATCCCCGCGTAGGCGGGGGAGCCTCGGCCAATACCCCTGCGGAATACATCGCCGCGGGTCCATCCCCGCGTAGGCGGGGGAGCCGCGTCCTGCACCCCCTTGGTGGCCGCCCCGGCGGGTCCATCCCCGCGTAGGCGGGGGAGCCGGGCGAGCGATGAGCGGCCGAACCGAGCGTGCGGGTCCATCCCCGCGTAGGCGGGGGAGCCCCACTCCCAGCCAATCCGAGGCGAGGCAGACAGGGTCCATCCCCGCGTAGGCGGGGGAGCCTGGATTAGCTTGTCATTGGTGTCATGGTTTCCAGGTCCATCCCCGCGTAGGCGGGGGAGCCTGCGCGAGAGGTAGTCGAGGCGCTCCGGTGTGGGGTCCATCCCCGCGTAGGCGGGGGAGCCCATGCTGTCATAGGTGCCGCGCGGGATGCGCAGGGTCCATCCCCGCGTAGGCGGGGGAGCCAATGGTGGCCCATGCGGCGCCTTGGTCGATCCAGGTCCATCCCCGCGTAGGCGGGGGAGCCCAATGTGGAACCTCGCCTCTCGATCCGGCAAGCGGTCCATCCCCGCGTAGGCGGGGGAGCCGCCGGGCCAACATCGAGGGACCGTCACGGACCAGGTCCATCCCCGCGTAGGCGGGGGAGCCTTCATGGTGGGCCCGCCCGGGTCCTTCGGATGGGGTCCATCCCCGCGTAGGCGGGGGAGCCTCTAGGCCATAAGAAGCTGATTTCACAGACAATGTCAAAAAGCCGACCTCTGCGCACGTCAAGTGCGGCGTACCAGCAGGGCGCCGTCGAGATCGCTCAGTTCACGCGGCGGCAGCCCGAGGGTGCGCAAGGCGAGCCGGCCGGCAGCCGCATCATCCTTCCAAAGCAAGACCAGCGAGCCACCCGGCATGGTCGCCCACCAGTCCTCGACGACCTCCCACACGCGCTCGCGCACCCCCTTCGAGAGCTCGGGGGAGACATAAACGCCGGGCGCCGCCTCCGGCATGATGGAGGCGAGGAAGCCACGATAACGGTCCGGAACGTCACGCGTCACCACCACGGTCATCGGCATCGGCGTCTTCCTCTGCAAACAGCTCCTTGATGCGGTCGATCATGGCTGGAATGACCGCATCCCGCCGCAGCCGCTCGGCCACCATGCGGCGTGTCAGCCGCTCGATCGGATCGCCGGGCCGCTTCTGCGCCAGCGCCACCGCCTTGAAGGCGCAGGGCACCGTGAGGGTGTCCCGGAACAGGTCGGCGACGTCGAGCACGAAGCTCTGTCCCGAATCCTCGTGGATGAAACCGAGCTGCGGAATGGCCGCCGTTGCGGCGACGGCGATGGCGGCCGCGCCTTCCACCGCAGAGGCGGCATGGTTGATGGCCTGATTGGGCAGATCCGAGGCCATCGGATTCTGCCGGTCGTAATGGCGTCCCGCCCAGCGGATGCCAAAACGCTCCGCCGTCAGGCGGTAGGTTTCCTTCACCCGCGCACCCTCTATGCCACGCAGCACGGCAATGTCCCGGTGGGGCAGCACCTCGCCGAGACGCCACGCATACATCCGCCGCGCGACCGCTATGCGCCCGCGCTTGGCATCGGCCCAGGCCAAAACCTGCCGGCGCGCCAGGGCCGAACTGTCCGGCAGCAGTGGCTGCGCGGTGTAGAAGCGCACCCCACCCTCACCGATCGCCGCCAACGCAGTCCCATGCCGCGCCATGAGCCGCAGCGCGTCGTGGCTCACCGTGGAACCCGGCCCCAGCAGGATCATGGACAGGGCCTGATGGGGAATCACGTAGTCGCCGGCCGGCACGGTTTCGCTGCCGGCGGCAATGAAGCGCAGGCAGCCGTCGGTGACGAAAAGGTTGCCGCGATCGAGCCACAGGAGGCCGTGGCGGTCCGCATGGGGAAGCCGCGCTGTTTCCAGTCCCAGCCGTCCCCTCAGCATCGCATCACCGCGGCGGCTTGAGCAGCAGCATGCCGAAACCGAACGCCCGGTGCCGGCCGATGCCACGCGCAAGGACAGTCCCGAACCGGGTTCCGTCGGTGATTTTCAGCACGCCGGTGAAGGTCGCATCCGGCCCCTTCTGAGCGGAGAGCGATCGCGCCGCATTGCGCCGCGCCACCCGCGAGAGCTGGAAACGATCCAGCGCGGCCTGCTCGATCTCGACCCCAGGGAGGTGGGCCCGAAGCCACGCGCCATAGATTTCGCCGCGATCGGAGCAGGGCGGCGAGAGCACGAACGCATCCACCTCCTTGCCGCGGTCGCGGTCGCCGTCGCGATCCGTCCGCACCATGGGACGCACCCGGACCGAAAAGCCGAAGCGAGCGCCCGCACGCCACTCCTCTGGCATTGGCTTGGCCGCGAAAGTGGTGAGCCCGATGGCCTCGGCCGCGTCCGGTTCGGCGATCGCCTGGGCGAGATCGCGCAGTTCGTCACCGCCTTGAGCGCTGTATCCGAGGATCACGGGCGGGCGATGGGGCTGTTGCAGCAGCGCGAAAGGCTTCGGCGCCGCCGTGTCGAACGTGGCAGCGAGCAAGGCGTGCAGCGCATAGCCGAGGTCGTCATCGCCCTGCGGTGCGAGCAGGCGGTGCGCCTCGGCCCAGCGGATGAGCCGGCCCATGTCGGGCTCCAGCTTGATCATGGTCAGGCTCATGGCGTGCGCTCCGCCGCAAAGGCCGATCGCGGCACGCTGCGGAAGCGCTGCCGACGGGCGCCGCCGTGCACGCCCGAATGCCAGTCACGTTCGTCGGTGACATAGGCTTCCCGGTCTTGTGGCGCGGAGGACTCCGACGCCGGCAACATCAGCCGTACGACCTCGCTCTCCGCATCATCCGCCAGCGGCACGGCGAGCAGTGCTTCGGTCAGGCTGTCCGCCGTGACGAAACCCTGATTGAGCGGCCCCGTGGGCAGGCAGGGCTTTCGGCCGAGAAAAAGCGGGCGCGCCGGCTCGTCCAGCGCGCCGGCGACGATATCGAGCACGGGATCCCCCTCCGGAGGAGACAGCGTGATGGCAACCGTGACCGCTGCATCGGTGTCGAAATCTCGCCGGCGGATATGCGGGGCAAGGTAGGTTCCCGCCCCACCGGCGCGTCCTTCCAGTCGGCCGGAGGTGGTCCATCCCTTGTCGCCGCCGCCCAGCGCGGCAGTCTGGAAATCGGTGATGCGCCGGCCTTCCCGGTCGATGCGGGCGGCATAATCCAGCCGGTTCTGGAGCGCGGCCAGACGGTCGCGGTCCTGTCGTCGCCAGCCCAGGGCATTGCCGATCAGGCCGGTGAGCATGGCCCTGCCGGGAAAGTCGGCAATGACGCCCCGGGCATCCACCGTTTCTCCGCCAAAGGCAAGGAGCGGCCCTTCCAGCCGCAGGATCAGGAAGCGCGCCATCAGGTCAGGCCGCCACTGGGCCCGTGCCACGCACCGCCTCGGCCGCCTCGGCGGCGATAGCATCGAGCCCCCGCAGCGCGCCGAGGTCCGCCGGCGTGTCCGCCAGGGTGGAGAGGACTGCCCGCTGTTCATCGGCCCCGTAGGCGCGATCGAGGCGCGCAAGTTGGTCCGCCAGTTGCTCCACGGCGCGGGCCGCCACATCGCCGGACAGGCGCACCGGCTTGCGGAACGCCCCCGCCAACGAGCGCGGCTGCCGGCGCCCAAGCTCCACAAGGACCAGATCAGCATAGCCGTAAGGTGCGGTGGAGCCTTTCTTGGCGCCTGGAGATACCGTGGCGATGAGATGAATGAGGTGCTCCACCACCTTTGCCGCCAGATCCCGGTCCCCCGAAAGGTTGGAGACCAGCAGCGGAACGTCCACCACCACATAGCCATAGAACAGCCCCGAGGTGAGCTCGGTATCGAAGATGCCGCCGGACCCCGCCTCGTCGTCACGTACCCTGAGGTCATCCACCACGGTGAAGTAATCGCTCTCGCTTTCCTGGGCATGCACGGTGAAGCTGTGGGCTACATGGATGGCGGCATCCGTATTGGCCTCCGGATCGGAGGTCACCATCCGCCCGAACAAGGCGGCTTCCAGCCCGGCAGCCAGATTGCCGGCGACCTCTTTCATGGTGGAGAGGTTGCGCTTGCCATCACCTTTGCCGATGCGCGCGTCGATGGCGGCTTCCGCCGACTTGGCATCCGACGCTTCCGCCAGTGCCTCGCCGGCCAGGCGGGTGAGATAATCGATCTCCGGCTGGCCGAGCAGCATGGCCTGCCGGTCCTTCACCTGCGCGCTGTTCTTGCCGTAGACGTGCCGCACGAGAGCCGCCTTGATCCCCTCCGCGGCCGCTTCGGGGCCGGACAGTTTCGGCATGATCTCCCGCTCCACGATCTCGCGCGAGCGGAAGCCCATGGGCGCGCCGATGGCCTTGAGCGCCCACTCGTCTTCGGCAAAGCGCCAGTGCCGCTTCAGGCACTGCGACGAAACGCGGATGCGCACCGCGCCGCCATAAGGCAGGCGCTTGGCGAGGCCGGCGTCGTCGCGGTTGAGCAGGACACCCGGATAGGACACCAGGCTGTGGATCTGGATGAAACGCGCCATTGCTTTGAGATCCCTGCGGAAAAAGGTCAGTTGGCGGAAGCCGTCGCCCCCGCTTCGTATTCAGCCCGGTAATAGTCGCGCGCTATGTCTTGGCGGACGCGCTCGCCCCAATCGGCGCCGCGGCCGGACAAGACCAGCGCGGCGATGTCCGGCGCGTGCAGCCGCCCGCCCTGATGGACGAGGAAGCGGACGGCGCGCGGCAGCCCGTCGCGCAGATCCTGAGGCGTCGCCTGCAGCAGACGGGTGAAACGCTGCTCCTTGAGCCCGGCCTGCTGGAGCGCCCGACCCAACGGGGCCGCGGCACCTTCCAATTGCCTCGGTGCAGCAAGCGCCAGGCAATGAATGATCAGGGCCCAGTCGCTAAGCGCATCCTTGCCGTTCAGGCGCTCGGCAGAAACATGGCGTGCGAGCAGCCGGTGCAGGGCCGGCTCCGCCAAGGCGCCGTCCGGGTCGAGCCGGCGCAGTTCGGCAAGGGGCCCGGTGCCGAAGCCGTCCTGGCCGAGCACGAAGGCGATGCGGCCGGCGATGGCGGAAGGCGTGTCCGGAAGCGACTCATCTTGAACCGGGAGGGCGTGTTGGAGCTCGGTCATCGCGCTTCTGCCAGATAGGGGCTGATCTTGGGGTTGCGACGGGGCGCGCCGGCGAGGATCGCGTCAGCTTTGGCGCGCGCCTTGTAGCGGCGCCAGACCGCCTTCGACATGGCTCGGTCCGCCGTATCAAGCAGGCTCGTAGCGAGGCGCAGCAGATCGCGCACCCAACGGGCGCGCACGGCGTCCCGCTCTGCGCCGTCCTCGAATTCCTCCCAAAGGCGCGGAAAGAAGTCGCGATCGACCGCCTCGTCGAACTGCCGCAGATAGGTCGCAGCCCGCCCGCCGGCGCCTTTGTCGCGGAAATCCAGCTCGTCCGGCCCGTTCTCGAACAAGGCGAGCAAAGCCGGGTTCAGCACCTTACCCTGGATGAGGCCGGCCAATTCCACCCGGTCGCGCGCGGCCCGGGCGACCGGATCGGCGTCCTTCGTCCGCCCCAGCGCCATCGCGATGGTCCTGGACAACGGCACACGCCGCTCATGCAGCCCTTCGGTCTTGCCCTGGCCGCGCACCAGCGCCCGAGCGAGGAGTTCAAGACCCTCCTCGTCGTCGGTCGGCGCCAACCGCTGCAATGGTGAGGGCATGATCGCGTCGGGGAACATGAGGTCCACCATGCGGCGATAACCGAACCCGTCCGCGCTGGCCGTGAATACTTTGTCGTCTGTCTTGTCATGCACCACCGGCGCCCAGGGATCGCCCGTCCTTCCCCCCGGAATCGGCTCGATCCGCGGCCCCTTGGAGCCGATGGTGCGGGCAGCGATGCGGCCGTCCTTGAGTACAAGGCGCACACGCCGGCACACATCGATGTAAAGGGGGTGGATCTGCGCGGGGCGCAAGGCGGTGGCGCCGTCCCATGGCACAAGCCAGGTGAGCCCGAGTGTGCCGGTTTGCGGGAAAGGCACGCCGGACCCGGCATGGATGATGGCGACGAGGCGCTCCATGTCGCGCCGCAGATGCCGGCCGGGGCGCCCGGCCGGGGCGATGGAGACCGCTGCCCGATTGGCGAACCCGCCATTCATGCGCGAGATGCCGTAATTCCCTGCGCCGAGAAAGCCTTCCATGGTCTGCAGCGTGACCAGGGCGAACAGCCAGTCATCGGGCCGCGCCTGCCGCATCACCTCAGCCTTGAGATCGTGGTTCTTCGCGGTCACCAGCATGTCGAGGCCATCGGGGGTCTCGACGGTGTTCTTCAGCACCTCCAGCCTGCCGTCCGGAAGCGGCGGCTGAAGCAACGCCGGCTTGTCGGGCGGTGAGACCAGGCACCAGGGTGCGTCATCGGGAAATTCCGGCGTGAGGGCGCGCAGCAGGTCGAGCCAAGTGTCCGCATCTGCCGGCGCGGTATCCAACCCCGCCCGCAGCAACGCCATGGCGCCCACCTGAGCCAGAAAGGCGTGCCACGCCTGCCGCTGATGCGGGCGCAGAGCCGGGAAGCTCTCCACATCGTCGCGCATCAGGGCGGCGATCGTGGCGGGGAGAGAGGCGACCGCCGGAGGCCCGGCGCTGAGTGCGACCCGGATGCAGTCCGACGCGAGCAGGTTCATCGCAGCGCCCCTCTGCTGGAAAGCAGACGTCATGCCCCTGGGCTTACCCAGCCTTCAGCAGCCCCCAGCGCGCATACTGAAACAGTTCGTTCCCCAACCGGAAAGATAGGCCATCGGAGTCCTCCACAACTTCTGATGGGATCGCCTCCGCAGGAAGTCCGGCGGCGAGGAAGCCCGGCAGGCGCACAGCGCTCACCAAAGTTCCGAACGGGCCTCGTCGGGGCGTGTCGAAAGCGATCATCCGGTCGCCGCAGCCGAGCCGGGTGCCGAGAATCTCATCGCGCGGGATGTGACAGGTCGAAAACGGCCGGGTTCGATCCAGGGAGGCGGAATGCGCCGATTGGCGGCGTCCGGCATCTGTCCCTTCCTTGGCACCCGCTATCGAACTCCATCGCGGGTCTTCCGCCTCCAAAGCGGAAAGGCGTTCGGGGTGCGTTGCCCCTTCGACCAATAGGCGGTTCATCTCCGGAATGGTCCAGACCGGATGCCGCTCCGCCAGACGCAGCGTCGCTTCGATCAAGCGCAGGTCCGCATAGATGCCGTCTCCGTCCTTGCGCACCCCGAGCCCGAAGCGCGTCAATGCCCCCGGGTGCTCGATCAGGTCGCGGACCGCGGGAGTAAGAAGGACCATGCGTGGGGTCTCAAACCCCGCGGGCCGGTCGTGTCGGTGACGGTGCAGACGGCCGACCCGCTGCAGCAGGACATCAATGGGGGCAAGATCCGTGAGCAGGAGATCGGCATCAAGATCAAGGGAGATCTCCAGCGTCTGCGTGCCCACCACCACGATGCCATCCCCGCACGGCCGGCCCTTGCCCAGGCGTGCCTCGACTTCGGTGTCCAGCAAAGCCCGGTCCTCGACCGCAAACCGGGAATGATGCACGGTCGGCACATTGCCTACGCCGAACAGCAACTCGCTCTGCGCCCCTGCCAACTGTTCCAGCGCCTTGGCCACGGCAATGGCGCCGAACACAGTATTGCGGATCACCATCACCGCTGCGCCACGGCTCGCCGCGTCAAGGGCCCGGGCAGCAATGGCGGTCGCATCAGCGAGAAAAGGGGAGGGCTCCACATGGACGGACTTCATCGCTGCTGCTTCACGTTCCACCGGCATGCGCATCTCAATGCCGTCCTCGGTCCAGCTGAGAAGTGGATAAGGCGTATCCACCGCATCCTGCGCGCCGAGCCGGGGCGTCCCCAGCAGGTGCCCGCGCATTGCGCTGCCGAGGGTCGCGGAGAGCAGCAGGGCATGGCCTCCGGCGGCCTCGTGCGCATCCAGCAGGTGTCTCAGCAATGTGCCCGAATAAATGTCCGAGGCGTGCACCTCATCCACCACCAGCAGGTGCCGGAGTAATGCCGCCCCGCGCAAGTGCGCGTGCTTCACCCGAACGGCAGCAAGCAAAGCCTGGTCTATGGTCCCCACAGAGATTGTCGCCGCGAGGAAGCGCTTCGGGCGCTCAGCCGCCCAGCGCTCGTCTGCATGTTCGGCGGCATCGCTCCACTGCACGTGAAACTGAGGCAAGAGCTCGGCCTGCGCCTCATCGAAACGCACCTGCCCGGGAACGGCAAGCACCACGCCCGGCTTGTCGCCCTTGGGGAAGATCCGGTCACGGAACGCCTTCACCCGCGCGAAGATCTGCGTCGCGGCGACCCGCGTCGGAAGTGCGAAATATAGACCATCCACCAGTCCCTGCTCGAACAGCAGCTTGAAGCGCCAAAGGGCTGCCTCGGTCTTGCCCGAGCCCGTCTCCGCCTCCAACACCACGCGATGCCCGTTCGGCGCGCCCGCAGCGCGCTGGATCGCGCGTGCTCCCGCGACATCGAAGGCACGGGCGAAATCGGGTGCCAGAGCGCGCAATGCGGTGCGCTTGTCCTCCACGGCAAGGCCGACGCACGCCATGGCCCGTTCCGCCGCAGCTTTCGCCCAGGAGAAGCGATCGTTGGCCCGCCCGTTGGCAAACGGAAAGAAGCGCTGATCGGAACCGAGCCAATCCGCAAGCATGAGTAGGCCGGCAAAAGCGTGCTGGAATGCGGGGGCGTCCGGCAAATCCGGCCCTCGCCCGAAGGCCTGCGCCATCCATCCATCCATCTTCTCCCGCATGACTGCCAGCATGGCGATCGGATCGCCGTCCGGCCCGACCTCCCAGTAGCGCCGGCTGGGTGGCGGCGTCTCGCCCTGCCCGCCACCGCTGCGCGACCAAGGTCGGCCGTGATGGGCGAATACGGCGTCCAGTAACGATGCCGATGACTCGTCATCGGAGAACCAGGCGCCAACCCGGGCGAGGCCGAGAACCTCAAAAAGGCGATCTCCCAACGTCTGCGCGACGGGGTCGCCAACATCGAACAGCCACGCGAGTTCATTGATGTGGCCGACATGCGGCGCATTGGGATTCGAGCGCGCCTGGAAGCCCCGGTTCGCCTTGCCGATGTCATGCAGGAACGCCAGCGCGACAAGACGTGCGCAGGTGACAGGATCAAGCTCCGGCCATCTGGCCGCTACCGCAAGTCGTTGGCGAATGGTTGGCTGGGCGAGAAGCTCCGCCATCACCGCAGCGACGTCCGCCGAATGATCCGCCAGCGCGTGCCAGCGCACTGGCCGATCCGCCTCGAATTCCAGCTTCGCCCACAGGCCGACTTTCATAGGCGAGGTCGGCGCATTGAGATCGATCACGAACGAGCCTCCGGTGCTCCTTGTTGGCGGAGTTCACGCTCCAGAACATTACTCCCTCCAACCTTCATGCCGTTCCTCCGCCATGCGCAAGCGCTGGCCGTGAGATCTATTTCATGCTGCGGTGGAGCGATGCCCCACTTTGATTTCTGCTGGAAGGAACGGAGCACGACGACCACGCCGGCCAGCTTCATCGTGTAGAGGCACAGAAGGTGTTGAACTGATGGGTAGGATGCCCCCCATGCGCGCTCCTCACGTCGGCCAGCGGCGGGCGGCGCGGGCCCCACCATCGAAGCGGAGCGCGGAGAACCTCACGAAGAACCGCCCTCTCCGACGGAGTGAGCGCCCAGGCCGGGGGGAGGCCCGCGAGATGGGGATGAGGCGACGAGTGCGAGCGCTGGCGTCGTCGACCTTGGGCGTGGGCCACATCGGGCTGCGACCGAAACGGTGCCAGTTCGCCCCTACCGACCGTCTGACGCCACGCTTCCCGCGGCCCGCGCCGACCAAAGAGCGGTGCCCTGATGGGGCAAATCCCGTCACCTCGACGCCTCTCGACACCTCTCGACGCCTTGCCTGACGGCCTTGGCGCTCCATAAGACATTGATATTAAATGCTTCTCGACGCCTCGACGCTTCTCGTCGCCTTTTTCCATATCCTTTTCTTTTAATCACATGCGCGCGGGCGCGCGTACGCCGGTATGCGACACCCTTTTCTTTCTCTCTTTTAGAGTCACGTAATAAAGAAACAGGCGTCGAAGGCGACGTAAGGTGTCA
>OFIS01000066.1_pt1 | contig 138304 bp, 115 predicted proteins | sample 1775071 | NCBI WGS metagenome assembly OFIS01 (sample SAMN08195774, study PRJEB24354) | sludge metagenome | isolation source: sludge from phenol fed wastewater aerobic bioreactor C | place: India: Nagpur | collected 2016-09-17 | reverse complement strand
TCGTGCAGGTCGGAACTTACCCGACAAGGAATTTCGCTACCTTAGGACCGTTATAGTTACGGCCGCCGTTTACTGGGACTTCAATCAAGAGCTTGCACCCCATCATTTAATCTTCCAGCACCGGGCAGGCGTCACACCCTATACGTCGACTTTCGTCTTTGCAGAGTGCTGTGTTTTTATTAAACAGTCGCAGCCACCGATTTATTGCAACCGCTTTGGGCTCCCCCTGTACAGGTTCACCTACTTGCGGCATACCTTCTCCCGAAGTTACGGTATCAATTTGCCGAGTTCCTTCTCCGCAGTTCTCTCAAGCGCCTTAGAATACTCATCTCGCGCACCAGTGTCGGTTTGCGGTACGGTCGTCAATAGCTGAAGCTTAGTGGCTTTTCCTGGAAGCAGGGTATCACTCACTTCATGTGCAAGCACACTCGTTATCACCCCTCATCTCAGATCCCCGGATTTGCCTAAGGACCACGACTACAGGCTTGAACCGGGATGTCCAACACCCGGCTGAGCTAACCTTCTTCGTCCCCACATCGCACTATTGATCGGTACGGGAATATTGACCCGTTTCCCATCAGCTACGCATCTCTGCCTCGCCTTAGGGGCCGACTCACCCTACGCCGATGAACGTTGCGTAGGAAACCTTGCGCTTACGGCGAGCGGGCTTTTCACCCGCTTTAACGCTACTCATGTCAGCATTCGCACTTGTGATACCTCCAGCATCCATTACCAGACACCTTCACAGGCTTACACAACGCTCTCCTACCACGCACAGCAAAACTGTGCATCCGCAGCTTCGGTAACTGGCTTAGCCCCGTTACATCTTCCGCGCAGGACGACTCGATCAGTGAGCTATTACGCTTTCTTTAAAGGATGGCTGCTTCTAAGCCAACCTCCTGACTGTCTATGCCTTCCCACTTCGTTTCCCACTTAGCCAATTTTAGGGACCTTAGCTGGCGGTCTGGGTTGTTTCCCTCTTGAGTCCGGACGTTAGCACCCGGTGCTCTGTCTCCCGCGCTGTACTCTTCGGTATTCGGAGTTTGCATAGGGTTGGTAAGTCGCCATGACCCCCTAGCCTAAACAGTGCTCTACCCCCGAAGGTAATACGCGAGGCACTACCTAAATAGTTTTCGGAGAGAACCAGCTATTTCCAAGTTTGTTTAGCCTTTCACCCCTATCCACAGCTCATCCGCTAATTTTGCAACACTAGTCGGTTCGGACCTCCAGTGCCTGTTACAACACCTTCATCCTGGCCATGGATAGATCACTTGGTTTCGGGTCTACACCCAGCGACTGAATCGCCCTATTCGGACTCGGTTTCCCTGCGCCTTCCCTATTCGGTTAAGCTTGCCACTGAATGTAAGTCGCTGACCCATTATACAAAAGGTACGCCGTCACCCCTTTCGAGGCTCCGACTTTTTGTAAGCATGCGGTTTCAGGATCTATTTCACTCCCCTCCCGGGGTTCTTTTCGCCTTTCCCTCACGGTACTAGTTCACTATCGGTCGATGATGAGTATTTAGCCTTGGAGGATGGTCCCCCCATGTTCAGACAGGGTTTCTCGTGCCCCGCCCTACTTGTCTCTAGCCTGGTACCACCAACAATCTTTCGCATACGGGGCTATCACCCACTATGGCCGGCCTTTCCATGCCGCTTTGCTAGATCGTCAGCTATCTCTAGAAGGCTCTTGCGATTTCGCTCGCCACTACTTTCGCAATCTCGGTTGATGTCTTTTCCTCAGGGTACTGAGATGGTTCAGTTCCCCTGGTTTGCTTCGTGCACCCTATGTATTCAGGTGCCGATACCCTTGCGGGTGGGTTTCCCCATTCAGAAACCTCCGGATCACAGCTCGTTTGCCAGCTCCCCGAAGCTTTTCGCAGGCTACCACGTCTTTCTTCGCCTATCATCGCCAAGGCATCCACCACATGCTCTTGTTCACTTGACCCTATAACTTTGAAGCCCTTGCAGGCCCCTCGGTCTTGCTTTCAAGTTCACTTGCGAGGTCTTGCACCTCGCGCGTTTTCATGCCGTAACGCGAATTTCTTTCTTGGCTCCACCACAGGATTTCTCCCGCAGCAGTGCTTTGAGAACCATTCGTCATTACTCAAACAGAGATTCTTTCAAATCCATGTTCGTTTTGACGCAATCAAATTCTTGTCGCCGATGGCACGGTGCATATTGCTATGCTTTCCACCAGCGACGCTGATTCGACTCTATGAATTTTTAAGGAACAGCCGTGAAGCTCTCTCAAGCTTCTCTTTGTTGGCAAATGCCAATATCAAAACAATCATCTTTCCTTGCTTTGATATTGCCGCTTGCGTTGTTGGTGGAGGATGACGGGATCGAACCGACGACCCCCTGCTTGCAAAGCAGGTGCTCTCCCAGCTGAGCTAATCCCCCTTTGGAATGCGCCTCTTTGCACGAGACACATCCTGGTTTGACCCGTTTGACCGTCCATCAGTTGGTGGGTCTGGTTGGGCTCGAACCAACGACCCCCGCCTTATCAAGACGGTGCTCTAACCAGCTGAGCTACAGACCCGGTTTTCTTCTGGCCGGCAAACTGTGCGCTCACCGCCCTGTCGGGCTCTTCATTCTCCAACAACCGATAAGTGTGGGCGCCTGGCGGGTGCCCTCGTCGGGGCTCGCCTGCATGTGTTTTCTCTGTTTCCAGAAAGGAGGTGATCCAGCCGCACCTTCCGATACGGCTACCTTGTTACGACTTCACCCCAGTCACGAACCCCACCGTGGCAAGCGCCCTCCTTGCGGTTAGGCTACCTGCTTCTGGTGAGACCCGCTCCCATGGTGTGACGGGCGGTGTGTACAAGACCCGGGAACGTATTCACCGTGACATGCTGATCCACGATTACTAGCGATTCCGACTTCACGCAGTCGAGTTGCAGACTGCGATCCGGACTACGACCGGCTTTATGGGATTGGCTTCACCTCGCGGCTTCGCTGCCCTTTGTACCGGCCATTGTATGACGTGTGTAGCCCCACCTATAAGGGCCATGAGGACTTGACGTCATCCCCACCTTCCTCCGGTTTGTCACCGGCAGTCCCATCAGAGTGCCCTTTCGTAGCAACTGATGGCAAGGGTTGCGCTCGTTGCGGGACTTAACCCAACATCTCACGACACGAGCTGACGACAGCCATGCAGCACCTGTGTTCCGGTTCTCTTGCGAGCACTCCCAAATCTCTTCGGGATTCCAGACATGTCAAGGGTAGGTAAGGTTTTTCGCGTTGCATCGAATTAATCCACATCATCCACCGCTTGTGCGGGTCCCCGTCAATTCCTTTGAGTTTTAATCTTGCGACCGTACTCCCCAGGCGGTCAACTTCACGCGTTGGCTGCGCTACTAAGGTTAATAAACCCCAACAGCTAGTTGACATCGTTTAGGGCGTGGACTACCAGGGTATCTAATCCTGTTTGCTCCCCACGCTTTCGTGCATGAGCGTCAGTACAGGCCCAGGGGACTGCCTTCGCCATCGGTGTTCCTCCGCATATCTACGCATTTCACTGCTACACGCGGAATTCCATCCCCCTCTGCCGTACTCCAGCCTTGCAGTCACAATGGCAGTTCCCAGGTTGAGCCCGGGGATTTCACCACTGTCTTGCAAGACCGCCTGCGCACGCTTTACGCCCAGTAATTCCGATTAACGCTCGCACCCTACGTATTACCGCGGCTGCTGGCACGTAGTTAGCCGGTGCTTATTCTTACGGTACCGTCATGTGCCCTCTTTATTAGAAAGAGCCCTTTCGTTCCGTACAAAAGCAGTTTACAACCCGAAGGCCTTCATCCTGCACGCGGCATGGCTGGATCAGGCTTGCGCCCATTGTCCAAAATTCCCCACTGCTGCCTCCCGTAGGAGTTCGGGCCGTGTCTCAGTCCCGATGTGGCTGATCATCCTCTCAGACCAGCTACAGATCGCAGGCTTGGTGGGCCTTTACCCCGCCAACTACCTAATCTGACATCGGCCGCTCCAGTAGCGCAAGGCCCCGAAGGGTCCCCTGCTTTCATCCACGGATCTCATGCGGTATTAATCCGGCTTTCGCCGAGCTATCCCGCACTACCGGGCACGTTCCGATGCTTTACTCACCCGTTCGCCACTCGCCGCCATCCCGAAGGACGCGCTGCCGTTCGACTTGCATGTGTAAGGCATGCCGCCAGCGTTCAATCTGAGCCAGGATCAAACTCTACAGTTCGATCTTGTTTGCTTCACTCATAAAAACGGAATTGAAGTGAACTTCACTTCTATCTCCATGAGCGTTTGTTCGGCTTGCCCTGCCCTTCATGCTTGCGCACAAAAAACCGGCTCGCCCATGCAGGCACCCAAATGAGTGCCCCATCCAAACGCCCACGCTTATCGGCTGTAGCTTGTTAACGAACCTGCTCCCCCTTGCCACCCCAAAATCCACTCCCGTGAACCCCGGAGAAACAAAAGGCGCTGCGATCAGCGAAGCCCTGCATTGTATACCCAATTTTGCACCCAAAGCAAGAAAAAGGGAAAAAGATCAGGAGACCCGCAAAGCGGCCTCCAGCGCGTCCTGGTAGAGCGCCGGGACATCGCACCCGGTCTGCTGCGTGATCTCCTGAAAGCAGGTGGGGCTGGTCACGTTGATCTCGGTCACGTGCGTGCCGATGATGTCCAGGCCGATGAGCAGCAGCCCGCGTGGCGCGAGTGCCCTGCCCATGGTCTCGGCGGTGTGACGGTCAGCATCCGTGAGCGGGCGAGCCACGCCCTTGGCGCCGGCGGCCAGATTGCCCCGGATGTCGTTGCCCTGGGGGACACGCGCCAGGCAATAGGGCACGGGCTCACCTCCGATCACCAGCACGCGCTTGTCGCCCTCGACGATCTCGGGCAGATAGCGCTGGATCATGACGGTCTGCGCGCCGCCCTTGTTCAGGGTTTCGACGATGGAGCCCAGGTTCAGACCGTCCGGGCCGACACGGAAGATGCCCATGCCGCCCATGCCGTCCAGCGGCTTGAGGATGATGTCCCGATGCTCGGCGTGAAAGCGCCGGATGTCGTCGTCCGAGCGCGTCACGAGCGTGGGCGCGGTGAACTGCGGCCACTCCATGATGGCGAGCTTCTCGGGGTGGTCTCTCAGGGCCCGCGGCTTGTTGAAGACACGGGCGCCTTCGCGCTCAGCCTGCTCCAGCAGGTGGGTGGCGTAGATGTACTCGGCGTCGAACGGGGGGTCCTTGCGCATGAGCACGGCGTCGAAATTCTTGACTGCCACCGTGGGCGCGGCCGTTTGCGCGAACCAGTCGGGCTCGCGGCCCGTGAGTTCAATCTCGCGCACATGGGCTTCAACCACGCCGCCCGAGCGCCAATGCAGGTCGCGCGGCTCGCAAGCGGCGACGCGGTGGCCGCGGCGCTGCGCCTCGCGCATCATGGCGAAGGTGGTGTCCTTGTAGGTCTTGAAGTGTTCGAGCGGATCGGCGACGTAGAGGAAATTCATGACATTGCAACTCTAGGAGCGTGCGGCGGCACGCGGTCTGCCGTACTGTTGCACAAAGAGTGCCCCGCTGCCCGCGACCACGCCCCAAAACGCTGATCCCACCCCGGCGATCACCACGCCGCTGAGCGTGACGAGGAAGGTGATCAGCGCGGCCTCACGGTGGCGCTCCTCACGCAATGAAGACGCCAGCCCGCCGCCGATGGCCCCCAGCAGCGCCAGGCCGGCGATGGCCACCACCAGCTCCTGCGGAAAGGCGAGCAGCAGGCCGGTGACCACGGCGCCGAAGATGCCGACCACGATGTAGAGCACGCCGCAGGCGGCCGAGGCGATGTAGCGGCGCCTCGGATCGGGGTGGGCCTCCGGCCCCATGCAGATGGCGGCGGTGATGGCGCTGAAATTGAAAGCGAAGCCGCCGAAGGGCGCAAGCACCGCCGTGGCCACGCCCGAGAGCGTGATGAGTTTGGAAACCGGCATGTCCGGGTAGCCGGTGGCGCGCATCACGGCCACGCCCGGCAGGTTCTGCGACGCCATGGTGACGATGAACAGCGGCAGCGCCAGACTCATCGTGGCCTGCCAGGTGAATTCGGGCGCGGTGAAGACCGGGCGAGCCAGCTCGAATTCCACGGCAGCCCAGCGCATCTGCCCGCCGACCGCCGCCCAGGCCACGCCCACAAGCAGGGTGACGACCACCGCATAGCGTGGCATGAGGCGGCGCGCCAGCAGATACGCCACCAGCATCGCGAGCACCAGGGGCAGCGCCGTCTGCAAGGCGCTGAAGGCCTGCATGCCGAAGCGCGCGAGCACCCCGGCGAGCAGGGCGGAGGCGATCTCATCAGGGATGCGGTTCATCACGCGCTCGAACCAGCCCGTGGCGCCCGCGAGCGTGATGAGCAGCGCGCTCACGAGAAAGGCGCCCACGGCCTCGGGCATGGTGAAGCCCCCGGCCGCTCCGGCCGCCGCCAGCACGGCCGCGCCCGGCGTGGACCAGGCGATCATCACGGGCTGGCGCAGCCACAGCGAGGGCAGCAGCGTGCACAGTCCCATGCCCCAGCCCAACGCCCACATCCACGAGGTGATCTGTGCCGGGGTGGCGCCAAAGGCCTGCGCCGCCTGGAACACCAGCGCCACGGAACTCGTGAAGGCCACGAGAACGGCCACGAAACCGGCCACCAGGGCCGACAGGCTGGTATCTTGCAGAACGCGCATGGCGGGCGATTGTGCACCGCCACGCGGCATGGAACCGAGCCCTCAGATTTCGACCTTGGAACCGAGTTCGACGACCGCGTTGTTCGGCAGATTCAGATACTCGGCCGCGGCCGTGGCGCTGTGGTGCATGTAGGCGAAGAGCTTTTCGCGCCACGGCGCCAGGCCCGGCGTGAGGCTGGGCGCGACGATGTGGCGCGAGAGGAAGTAGCTTGTCGTCATCGGATCAAGATTCACGCCGCGCCCCGCCAGCAGATTCAAGGCCTTGGGCAGGTCGGGGTCGTTCTTGAAGCCGTAGTGCAGCACCACGCGCCAGCAGTCGTGGCCCAGCGCCTCGATCTGCACGCGCTTGTCCATGCCGATCCATGGCACCTCATGCTGATACACGCTGACGAAAAGATTCTGCTCGTGCAGCACCTTGTTGTGCTTGAGGTTGTGCAGCAGCGCGTTGGGCACGATGTTGGCATCAGCGCTCATGAACACGGCCGTGCCCTCCACGCGCACGGGCGGCGCGATGAACAGTGACTCCAGGAAATCATCGAGCGAGAGCGCCGTCTCCTGCAGCGCACGGCGCAAGAGCTCGCGTCCGTCGCGCCAGGTGATCATGAGGATGAACACCGCTCCGGCAATCGCCAGCGGGAACCATCCACCGTGCAGGAGCTTGAGCAGGTTGGAGCTCCAGAACAGCAGATCGACGGTGAGAAACACGCCCGTGGCAACAAGCGAGAGCGCCAGCGACATCTTCCACGCGTAGCGCACGACGAAAAAAGTCAGTACCGTGGTGATCAGCATGTCCGTGGTCACCGCGATGCCATAGGCCGCCGCCAGGTTGTTGGACGAGCGAAACATCGCCACGGCCAGCACGATGAGCGCGAACAGGCCCCAGTTCACCAGCGGCATGTAGATCTGCCCGAGATCGCGCACGCTGGTGTGGCTGATCTTCAGGTGCGGCAGAAAACCCAGCTGAATCACCTGCTTGGTGACGCTGAAGGCGCCCGAGATCAGCGCCTGCGAGGCGATCACCGCCGCCGCCGTGGCCAGCACCACGAGCGCGAGCGTGGCCCAGGAGGGCGCCATGTGAAAGAAGGGATTGCTCACCACCTCCTTGCCGCGCGCCAGCAGCAGCGCGCCCTGGCCGAAATAATTGAGCACGAGCGCGGGCATGGCGATGAAGAACCACGCCAGGCGGATGGGGCGCCGCCCGAAGTGGCCCATGTCGGCATACAGCGCCTCGCAGCCGGTGACGCACAGCACCACCGCGCCCAGGATGATGAAGGTCACACCCGGGCTGTGCAGCGCGAACTTGAACGCATGCGTGGGCAGGATGGCCCAGAGCACCTGCGGGTGATGCACGATCTGGCGCACGCCCAGCAGCGCGATGACAAAGAACCAGAGCAGCATGACCGGGCCAAAGAAACGCCCAATGCCGGCCGTGCCCTTCTTCTGCAGGAGAAAGAGCGCGAGCAGCACGACGAGCGTGAGCTCGATCACATAGTCGCCCAGCACCGGCGAGACGACCTGCAGCCCCTCCATCGCACCCAGCGTGGTGATGGCCGGGGTGATGACGCCATCGCCATAGAACAGGCAGGTGCCGAAGATGCCCACGAGCAGCATGCCGGCGCGCAACCGGGGCCGGTCGGCCACGGCGCTCGACGCCAGCGTCAGCATGGCGACGAGCCCGCCCTCGCCGTTGTTGTCCGCACGCAGCACCAGCACCACGTACTTGACCGAGACGACGATGGTGAGCGTCCAGAAGATCAGCGAGAGCACGCCATAGACGTTGTCCGGCGTGAACTGCACGTGCCCCGCGCCAAAGACCTCCTTGACGGTGTAGAGCACGCTGGTGCCGATATCGCCGAACACCACGCCAATGGCGCCCACCATCAGTGTGGGAAGGGAAGTGCGCGATTCAGACATGCCGGGTCAGGGCGAGCGATGGGGGCGCCATTGTGCCCCGAATCAAGCCACTCGAAAACGCAGGCGCGGGTGCGCGACTCAGGCCAGCTCCAGCATCTGCGGGTCGGTGGCCTCGAGCTCGTAGCTGGCCGCCAGCATCGCCAGGCGCGCGACCACGCCGTACATGTAGAAGCGGTTCGGGGCGCTCGCGCCCGGGCGCACGCCGGGCTGGGGCAGGTGGGTGCTGTGCTCGAACGCCAGCGGCACGTACGAGGCGCCATGCGCGTGCACGCCCTCGCCATTCGTGGCATCCGCATGGATGCGGTACACGCCCCCCACCACGTAACGGTCCATGGTGTAGACGACGGGCTCGGCCACGGCATCGTGCACGCGCTCCTGCGTGAGCACGCCTTCCTGCACCAGCCAGTGCCCGCTCTTGGGCAGCGCGCCGCTGTCCTGCAGCGCGTCCAGGTCCTTCACGTCGCGCAGCAGCGCCACGCCTGCCTCGTCGCCCGCGTCGTCGGCCTTGATGACCACGAAGGGCTTTTCGCCGATGCCGTATTCCTTGTACTTGCGCCGCACCTTGGAGAGCGTGAGCTCGACGGCCGCGCGCAGCGGCTCCAGGCGCTTGGCCTTGGTCTTGCCTGCCTCGGCGCTGTGGCCGATGGGGTGGAGCAGCCAGTGGTCGATCCCCAGCATCTTGCCGAAGCGCTTGCCCACTTCCTCATAGCACTGGTAATGGCGGCTGCGGCGGCGCACGGTCCAGCCTGCCTGCAGCGGCGGCAGCAGGTATTGCTCGTACAGGTCTTCGAGAATGCCGGGCGCGCCCGCGGCCAGCTCGTTGTTGAGCAAGATGGTGCAGGGGTCGAAGTGCTTGAGCCCGACGCGGCTGCGAATGCGCAGCGCCGGCTCGATCTCCACGCTCTGGCCGTCCGGCAGGGCGTACCGGACCGCCTTCTTGAACTCCGGGTCGATCGAGCCCACGCGCACGTTCAGGCCCGCGAGGTTGAAGATGCGCTGCAGCTGCGCCAGGTCGGCCAGGTCGGATGCGCCCTGCAAGTGGTTTTCAGGGACGATGAGCAGGTTGCGCGCCTCGGGGCAGATCTTTTCGATGGCCGCCATCGCCGCCTGCACCGCCAGCGGCAGCATTTCGGGCGTGAGGTGACGCCAGCCGTGGGGAAAGAGGCTAGTGTCCACGGGCGCGAGCTTGAAGCCCGCGTTGCGCAGGTCCACCGAGGTGTAGAACGGCGGCGTGTGCTCCATCCATTCCAGGCGAAACCAGCGCTCGATGGCGGGCATGGCGTCGAGCATGCGCTGCTCGAGCTCGTTGATCGGCCCGGTCAGCGCGGTGATGAGGTGGGGAACCATGCGGGTGTCTCGTCGTGGCAGGAGAAGTTGAACCGCATTTTAGGGTTGCCCGTCCACACCCCGGACCTTCAGCGCCGCCAGAACGCGGGCGAGAGCAGCGCGATGAAGCTCAGAATCTCCAGGCGCCCGAGCAGCATGCCCAGCGTGCAAACCCAGACCTGGAAGTCGCCAAGCTGGGTGTAGCCCGCATCCACGCCCAGCGCGCCCGGCCCCGTGCCGGTGCAGTTCACGCTGGAGAGCACGATGGAAAATGCCGTCAGCGGGTCCATGTCGGTGAGCAGCAGCGCCATGAACAGCACGAAGACCGTGGCGCCATAGACCAGCATGAAGGCCAGCACCGAGAAGATCATGCGGTTGTCCACCACGCTGGCGCCGAGCATTACCGGCTGCATCGCATGCGGATGCACCAGCCGCGTGAGCTCGCGCCGCGCCTGCTTCACGAGGATAAGCATGCGCACCATCTTGATGCCGCCGCCCGTGGAGCCCGCGCTCGTGGCCACGCCCGAGAGCAGCAGCAGGAACACCGGCACGAACACCGGCCAGTGCGGATAGTCCACGCTGTCAAAGCCCGTGGTCGTGGCGATGGAGACGGCGTGAAACATGCCGTGGCGCAGCGCATCGAGCGGCCCGTACACCCCCTTGGCCCAGAGGATGAGCGAAACCAGCAAACCGCCGCCCAGCAGCGCGGCCACGGTGGCGCGGGCCTCGGGATCGCGCCAGAGGCTGCGCCACTTGCCACGGCGCAGCGCCACGAAATACAGCGTGAAGTTGCAGCTGGCGAGCACCATGAAGACGATGGCGATGCCCTCCAGCAGCGGCGAGTTGAACCAGGCGAAGCTCGCGTCGTGCGGCGACAGCCCGCCCAGGCTCATGGTGGCGAACATGTGCATGAGCGCGTCCATGGGCTGCATGCCCCCGGCCCAGAAGGCAAGCGCGCACGCCGTGGAGATGGCCACGTACACGCCCCACATGCCGTTGGCCGTCTCGGTGATGCGCGGCGTGAGCTTGGTGTCCTTGATCGGCCCGGCAGCTTCCGCGCGAAACAGCTGGCTGCCGCCCACGCCCAACATGGGCAGCACCGCCATGGCCATGATGAGGATGCCCATACCGCCGATCCACTGCAGGAAGGTGCGCCAGACGTTGAGCGACAGCGGCAGCGCGTCGGCGCCATCGATCACCGTCGCACCCGTGGTGGTGAGCGCCGACACCGCCTCGAAGTAGATGTGCGTGAACGAGAGCACGTGGCCCACGAAGGTGAGCGCCAGCCACAGCGGCAGCGCCGCCGCCAGCGGCAGCACCAGCCACGAGAGCGTGACGAGAATCACCCCGTGGCGCGGCAGCAATTCCCGGCTCTGGCGGCGCAGCGCCCACCAGAGCGCGCCGCCGACGCCCGCGATCGCCAGGCCCGAGAAGGCATAGATGCGCCACAGGCCATCCATCCACGCCAGCGAAATCGCCAGCGGCAGCAGCAGCGCCGCCGAGAACATGCACAGCAGCATGCCCAGAACGCGCGCGACGAGGGCTAGGTCTCGCATGGCGGATCAGAAGAACGTGGCGCGCACGCGAAAAAGCTCTTCCACTTCCTTGACGAAGCGCTTGCGCGGCAAGAAGAACACCACGTGGTCGTTGCTCTCCAGCACGGTATGGCTGCGCGGGATGATGATCTCGGGTTCGCCCGGCGGCTCGGCCCGGTGCGGCGCGGCTTCACCCTCGACGGGCGGGGGCGCATCCGGGTCGGGCAGGCCGCGCACGATCAGGCCAATGTGCACCTCGGGCGGCAGCGACAGATCCTGCACGCGCCGGCCCACGACGCGTGAGTTCTTGCGATCGCCGCGCACCACCACCTCCAGCGCCTCGGCCACGCCCCGGCGCAGGCTGTGCACCGCCTGCACGTCGCCGCGGCGCACGTAGGTGAGCAGTTCGCCCAGGATGGTCTGCGCGGGCGAGAGCGCGATGTCGATCTGCGTGCCGTGCACCAGATCGGCGTAGGTGTGGCGGTTGATGAGCGCGAGCACCCGGCTCGCGCCCATGCGCTTGGCCAGCAGGCTGGCCATGATGTTGTCCTCGTCGTCGTCCGAGAGCGAGAGAAAAAGGTCGGTCTCCTCCACGCCCTCTTCCGCCAGCAGATCCTCGTCGGAGGCCTCACCGTGCAGCACCAGCACCCCTTCGGGAACGCGCGCGGCCAGCTGCTGGCAACGCGTGGCGTCTTCCTCGATGATCTTGATGCGAAAGCGCCCCGCCTGGCTGGAGAGCTCCCGAGCCAGCCGCTCGCCCACGCTGGAGCCGCCCGCCACCATGATGCGGCGCACCGGCCGCGCGGGCTGGCCTTCGCCGCGGTGCAGCGCCGCGAGCACCTGCGCCACGCGCTGGCGCCCGGCGAGCACGAAAACCTCGTCGTCCGGTTCGATGCGGGTTTCGCCGCCGCAGGGCACGAAGCGGTCCGGCCCCTCGGTGAAGCGCCGGTAGATCGCGACGATGCGCATCGCCACCTCGGGCATCTGCTCGCGCAGCTGGTGGATCTGCACCCCCACCGCCGGCGCCCCCGAGCGCGCGCGCGCCGACACCAGGCAGGCGCGCCCGCCGGCGAATTCGCGCACCTGCAGCGCCTCGGGGTACTGCACCAGCAGACCGATGTAGCGCGTGAGCGAATTTTCCGGGCACAGGATGTGATCGACCGCGAAGCCCTCCTTGGACAGCAGTTTGCTTCCGTCCTCAAAGCCCTGCGCGCGCACGCGGGCGATGCGCGTCGGAATGCTGAACTGCATCCACGCGAGCTTGCAGCACACGAGGTTCACCTCGTCCTGCAAGGCGCAGGCGATGAGCAGGTCGGTGTCCCTGGCGCCCGCCTCGGCGAGCACCGCCGGGTCGGTGCCGCTGCCGACCACGCCGCGCAGGTCAAAACGCTGCTGCAGCTCGCGCAGGCACTCGGCGTCGTGGTCGATCACGGTGATGTCGTTCTTCTCCGACACCAGGCTCTCGGCCACGCCCGTGCCCACGCGCCCGGCTCCGACGATGATGATTTTCATGGCGCCGCGGCGTTTTGGGGCGTGTTAGAGCGTGTGGGTACGCATCAGCCGCGCACCTCGCCCTCGCCCAGCACCACCCACTTGAGCGAGGTCAGGCCCTCTATGCCCACGGGTCCGCGTGCGTGGAACTTGTCGGTGCTGATGCCGATTTCCGCGCCCAGCCCGTACTCGAAGCCGTCGGCGAAGCGCGTGCTGGCGTTGACCATCACGCTGGCGGAATCGACCTCGCGCAGGAAGCGCTGCGCGTGCACGTGGTCGGTCGTGAGGATGGCATCGGTGTGGTGGCTGCCGTAGCGGTTGATGTGGGCAATGGCCTCTTCCAGCCCCGCCACCACCTTCACGCTGATGATGGGCGCGAGGTATTCCTCGGACCAGTCGGACTCTTGCGCGGCGCGCAGCAATTCTCTTGTATTGATAGCTGATCGCGCTTGTATATCAATGGGTTGAGCCTGATTTTCCTCAAGAATTTTCAAGGATTCGGCATCGCAGCGCATCTGCACGCCCTTGGCGGCAAACACCTGCGCGATGCGCGGCAGAAACGCCGGCGCCACGCCGCGCGCCACCAGCAGGCTCTCGGTGGCGTTGCACGGGCTGTATTTTTGCGTTTTGGCGTTGTCCACCACCTTGAGCGCCAGCTCGATGTCGCAGGGCTCATCCACGTAACTGTGGCAATTGCCGTCCAGGTGCTTGATGACGGGCACCTTCGCCTCGGCGCTCACGCGCTCGATCAGCCCCCGGCCGCCACGCGGAATCACCAGGTCCACGTACTCGGGCATCGCGATCAGCCGCCCCACGGCCGCGCGGTCGGTCGTCTGCACGAGCTGCACGCCGTGCTCGGGCAGGCCCGCCTCACGCAGCGCCTGCGCGACCAGCCGGGCCAGCGCCAGGTTGGAGGCGATCGCCTCCGAGCCGCCGCGCAAAATCGCCGCGTTGCCGCTCTTGATCGACAGGCTCGCCGCCTCGATCGTCACGTTCGGGCGGCTCTCGTAGATCATGCAGAACACGCCGATGGGCACACGCATCTGTCCGACGCGGATGCCGCTGGGCTGCTGGCGCATGCCCAGCACCTCGCCGATGATGTCGGGCATGGCGGCCAGTTGCTCGCAGCCGAGCGCGCAGGTCTCGATCACCTGGGGCGTGAGACGCAGGCGATCGACCATGGGCGCGGCCAGACCCGCCTGCGCCGCCTGAGCCAGGTCGCTCGCATTGGCCTCCTGCAGCGCCGCCACGCTCTCGCGCAGCCGCCGCGCAAGCGCCCGCAGGGCTTTGTTTTTGATAGCTGCTGGCGCACGCGCCATAAGCGCTGAGGCCACTTTGGCCTGCAGACCCAGCGACTCGGTGTATTCGGCGATGTTCAGCGCATTCATGGGGCGGATTCTGACGCAATCGGGCCCATCCCACGCCCGCGCTCCTGGAGCCCTCAGGCCGCCAGGCCAAAGCGCTGGCGCAGCCCGGCCAGCAGCGCCTCTTCGCCCAACTCCTGGCGTAGGCGCATCACCTGCAGCGCATCGGGGCCCACCACGTAGCGCACCTGCGCGCTGCCATCCGTGGCGGCGCCCAGCAGCGCCTGCGCCAGCGCCTCGGGCGAGGAGGCGTTCCCGCCGCTCTCGCGGTTGGCCGAAAACGTCGCCTGCACCTTGGCGATCGACACGGCATAGGGCCCGCCGTCGCCCTCCCAGGTTCGCGCCAGCGAGCGGCCCGAAAAATCGGTATTGACCGCCCCCGGCGCGAACACCTTCACGCGGATGCCCAGCGGCGCGAGTTCGTGGCTCAGCGACTCGGAAAACCCCACCACCGCGAACTTGGACGCGGCGTACAGCGAATACAGCGGCATCGCCACCAACCCCGAGAGCGAGGCCACGTTGATGATCACGCCACTGCCCTGCGCGCGCATGCCGGGCAGCACCGCGCGCGTCACGGCGAACACGCCCAGCACATTGGTGGCGAACTGGCGCTCGATCATCTCGGGCGTGGCGGTCTCGAACGGGCCGAAGAGGCCGTAGCCCGCGTTGTTGATCAGCACGTCGATGTGGCCGAAGCGCTCCTGCGCCTGCGCCACCGCTTTCCGCGCCGAGGCCACGTCGGTCACATCGAGCGCGAACGCCTGCACCTGGCCCGCGCCCTGCTCGAAGTGCGCCCTGGCCGGGTCGCGCAGCGTCGCAGCCACGTTCCAGCCCCGATCGGCGAACGCACGCACCGCCGCCGCGCCTATGCCCGAGGAACAGCCCGTGATCAATACCGTCGATGCCATGGACGCACCCGCCTTCCAAAGGCTTGCACGATACGCCCCGGCCCGGTGCGCAATGCAATATTTCGTTACGCCAGCGTGCCGAAGCGCCCGAGCAGGTGGTAGGTGGGCGGGTGCGCCGCCAGGTCGGACCACAGCAGCTCCAGTGCGTCGACGCGCCAGCGCACCGGCGCCGCCAGCCTCGCCAGCCGCACGCCCTCGGCCCGGCGCAGCGCCGTCAGGTGCGGCTTGAACGGCCGCGCCTCGGGTGCCAGGCCCGCAGTGCGCGCGATCTCGTCGGTGGCCGCGTGCAGCGCCGTCAGCGCCTCGGAAGGCGCCGCGCGCAGCACCGCGATCGTGCCGTGCGGCGCATGCCAGAGCTCGGCGCGGGTGAGCTGCACCTCGAACGGCGCAAAGCGCAGCGCCGCCAGCGCCTCAAGCCACGCCGCCTCCCGCGCCGCCTCCACCGCGTTGAAAAACTGCAGCGTGACGTGCATGCGCTCGGGCGCGGGCTTCAGGCGCTCGGGCAGTCCGCCCCACTGCTGGCGCACCAACGCGATCGCGGCGCGCGCAGCGGCGTCGGGCACCAGCGCGGTGAACAGGCGCCGGGGGGCGGCGGGGGCGGCATCGGGCGCAGTCATCATTTCAGCATACGCCCATACCGCGACCTGCGGGGCGTGAGGGACGCATGGCTCGACGCGCTCCCGATTTCAATCGAATCGGCCCCAGGGCCTTTGCGGCCGCACTGCCGCGCCTCCTGCTGGCACTCAGTCTCGCCCGGCCTTCCATCCATCCCACGCCGCCCGCAGTCGCTGCGTGGCCGCAGCCACGTCGCTCTGGCCGCAGATGGCGCTGACCACAGCCACGCCTGCCGCACCGCAGCGGCGCACCTCGCCCACGCGGCTGGCGTCGATGCCGCCGATGGCGACGCAGGGCCAGGGGCTGACGCGCGCGATGTCGGCCAGCACCTCGGGGCCGCCCGCGGGCGCCGCGTCGGGCTTGGTGCGCTGCGCCCAGACCGGGCCGACGCCCAGATAGTCGAGCGTGCCCTCGGGCAGGGTGAGCGCGGCCTGAAGGTGCGCCGGGGTCTGCACCGACAAACCGAGCCAATGCCGATCGCCCAGAACGCGCCGCGCCTGTACCGGGCTGATGTCGCCCTGGCCGACATGCGCGCCATCGGCGCCGATGGCGCCCACGAGATGCACGCGGTCGTTGACGATCAGAGGCACGCCGCTGCCCGCGAGCACCCGCACCAGCGCACGCCCGAGCGCGACAAACTCGGCATCGCCGCCCTGCGGTTCGCGCAGCTGCACCAGCGTCGCGCCCGCCGCCACGGCCTCGGCCACGGTGCGCGCCACGCCATGGGCGCCGCACAAACGGGTGTCGGTGATGAGGTACAGCCGCAGGTCGAGCGGCGCGCGCGCCACCGGGGTCATGTGAGCGTCACACGACCCTCAGGCGCGCCGCCAGCGCCTCGGGGGTCAGCCGATGGAGCTCGTCGATCAGCGCCACGGCAAAGCTGCCCGGGCCGTGGCTGGCCCGCGCCGCCTCGTCGGCCGCCACGGTGAGCAGCGCGGTGGCCGCCGCCGCCGCCAGCAGCGCATCGTCGGTGACGGCCGCGAAACCCGCCATCAGCGCGCCCAGCGAGCAGCCCGCACCGGTCACGCGCGTGAGGTGCGGGTGGCCGTTGGCGATGCGAACGAGCCGCTCGCCGTCGGTGATCTGATCGACCGCACCGCTCACGGCCACCACCGTGTGGTGCTCACGCGCCAGGCGCGCGGCGACCTCGACGGCCTGGTCGGCCCCGGTCGTGGATTCCACGCCCTTGCCACCGCTGCCGCCGGCCAGCGCCAGGACTTCCGAGCCGTTGCCGCGCACGATGGTGGGCGAGTGCCCGGCCAGCAGCTCCAGCGCGATCGACGTGCGCCAGGGCACGGCGCCCGCGGCCACCGGGTCGAGCACCCAGGGCACGCCCGCGCCATGCGCCCCGCGTACAGCGGCGCGCATGGCCTGCACGGTCTCCTGATACGGTGTGCCCAGGTTGACAAGCACACCGGCGCTGATCGCGGCAAAGCCCTCGGCCTCCTGCGCGTTGTCCACCATCGCCGGAGCGCAGCCCGCCGCCAGCAGCACGTTGGCGGTGAAGTTGGCGACGACGATGTTGGTCAGGCACTGCACCAGCGGCGCGCGCTCGCGCAAGCTGCGCAGCGCCTCGGCAAAGCGTTGCGGCGCCAGGGGATTGAGGTTCAGGGAATGGTTCATGAGGACGTTCCTACGCCAGGATGGTCTGGATCAGGTTCAACGGGTGTGCTCTCAGCACGGTCTGTCTGGCTCCGTGCACCCCGCGTCGCGCGCGCCGATCTTAGCCCAGCAGGCTCATGGCGCACGCGATGGCGATGCCGTGGTCGGCATGGGCGCAGGGCTGCGCGCCAGCGCCTGCACCAGCGCGCTCAACGCCGCGCCCACGGGCTGCTCGACCTTGAGCGCCAGCGATGCGTCGGCGCGTGTGCAGCCCAGATTCACGGCGGCCACGGGCTTGCCCGCCTGCACCGCCGCGCGCACGAAGCGCAAGCCCGAATACACCATGAGCGATGAACCGGCCACGAGCAGCGCGTCCGCGCGCTCCAGCGCCTGCAGCACGGCCTGCACGCGCTCGCGCGGCACGTTTTCGCCGAAGAACACTACGTCGGGCTTGAGCACGCCCGCGCACGCGGGGCAGGCAGGCACCTCGAAACCCGAAAAATCCAGCTCCTGCACCAGCGCATCCCCATCGGGCGCGGTGGCCACGTCCTGCGGCAGATGCGCGCGCAGCCAGTCGTCGTTGGCCGCGTGCAGCATCTGCTGCATGCGCTGGCGCGGCCAGCACGCCTGGCAGCTCAGGCAGCGCACACTGTCCAGTCGGCCATGCAGATCGATCACGCGCCGGCTGCCCGCCGCGTTGTGCAGGCCATCGACGTTCTGCGTGACCAGAAGCCGCACGTGCCCCGCCGCTTCCAGTTGCGCCAGCGCCGCATGCGCCGGGCCGGGGCGGCTGGCGGCCATGCGTGGCCAGCCGATCATGCTGCGCACCCAGTAGCGCCGGCGCGCCGCTGCATCGCCGACGAAGGCCTGGTAATTCATGGGCGCGGGGCGCTTCCACCGGCCCTGCAGATCGCGGTAATCGGGGATGCCGCTCTCCGTGCTGCAGCCCGCGCCGGTGAGCACGAGCAGCCGCGGGTGGCGGCGGATGAATTCGGCCAGGACGGGAATGTCGGCGGGCATGGCCCGGCCATGATGCCGCAAACACGGGCTGCGCGTCAGCGAGCCAGCGCGCACATCTGCGTGGCCAGCCTGAGCAGCGCCTGCCACGGCTCGGTCGGCCAGCCGGGGGCCTTCAGCCCCTTGACGATGCCGTCCACGCGGTGCGCCGCCACCAGCAGGCGCGTGAGCTCGCGCCGCTGCAGACGCGGCAGCACGCGTTCGTACAGACGCTCCTTCTTGCCCCAGACGCGCGCCTCGCGCAGCGCCATCGGCAGCGGGCGGCCGGCGTCCATCGCCGCTTTCACGCGGGCGAGCTGGCGGATGTCCTCGGCCAGCGCCCAGTGCACGAGCACCTCGGCCTCACCCTCGGCGCGCAGGCCGTCGAGCATGCGCTGCACGCGCGCCACCTGCCCGGCGAGCACCGCCTCGCTCATTTGAAACACGTCGTAGCGCGCGACGTTGAGCACCGCCGATTCCACCTGTTCGGCCGAGAGCTCGCCCGCCGGGTACAGCAGCGCGAGCTTCTGGATCTCCTGGTGCGCCGCGAGCAGGTTGCCCTCGACGCGGTCGGCGAAGAACTGCAGCGTGTGCTGGCCCTCTGCGCCCGCGGCCACGCGCTGGCCCTGGGCCGCCAGGCGCTCGGCGATCCAGCCGGGCAGGCGCTCGCGCGCGATGGGCTCGATGGCAATGCTCGCGCCCGCGCCTTCAAGCGCCGAGAACCACGCCCCCGAGCGCGTGGCTTTATCCAGGCGCGGCAGGCTCACGAGCGTGAGCACGCTGTCGCTGCCCGCGCTGGCCTGCGCGATCTGCTGCAGCGCGCTGGAGCCGTCCTTGCCGGGTTTGCCGCCGGGGATGCGGATGTCGATGATCTGCCGGTCGGCGAACAGGCTCAAGGACCCGCCCGCGGCCAGCACCGCGCTCCAGTCGAAGTGCGCGCCGCTCACAGTGTAGCTCGTGCGCTCGGTGTAGCCACGCTCGCGCGCGGCGGCGCGGATCGCATCCTGCGCCTCCTGCTGCAGCAGCGGCTCGTCGCCGTGCAGCACGTACAGCGCCTTGAGGTCCTTGCTCAAATGCGCGGCAAGCTGGCTGAGCGCAAGCTGCACGGGGCTGCTCCTCAGACGGACGTCACCGCGGCACCTTCACGGCCGCGAGGCGTCGCACGATCTGCTGCACCAGATCGGCGCGCATGTTGCGGTACAGCAGCGCCTCTTCCGACTCCTTGGCGAGCGAGACCGATTCGGCGTAGCTCACGTCCTCGGTGCGCGCCAGGCGCGTATCGCCGATCCACTCGCGCCCATGCGCGTCCTTGAGGCGAAAGTGCACCGCCAGTCCCAGCTGCAGCTCGCGCACCTGCCCGGCGGTGGTCAGGCCCACGACGGTGCGCGTGCGCTCTTCGCCGAAGAGTTCGAGCATGGCCTCGGCCTGCTTGATCTGCGCCGGGTCGGTGATGAGCACGAGGCGCCCTCCCGCGCCCTGCAGGGTGCGGATCATGTCCTTGTTCAGCGACGTGCCGCTGGTGGGCACGTACAGCGAGTTGAACGCGAAATCGGGCGCGCCACGCAGGTGAAAGCCGCAGCCCGCCAAGGGTGCGGCAGCAAGCGTGGCAAGCAGGGTGCGGCGGTGCATCTGAAACGCGCTCAGATGACGATGTTGACCAGGCGCCCGGGCACGATGATGATCTTCTTCGGCGCCGCGCCCTGCATGAATTTCTGCGCCTCGGGGTTGGCCAGCGCCGCCGCCTCGATCGCGGCCTTGTCCGCGCCCGCGCTCACATGGATCGCGCCGCGCAGCTTGCCGCCCACCTGCAGCATGAGCTCGATCTCGTCCTGCCGCAGCGCTTCGGGATCGACCTTGGGCCAGGGCGCATCGAGCAGGTCGCCGAGCACGCCGGCGTAGCCCAGCTCCTGCCACAGCACGTGCGTGAGGTGCGGCGTGGCTGGGTAGAGCACGCGCAGCAGGATGGAATAGCCCTCGATCAGCGCCACCTGCGCGCCCGCATCCTGCTCGGCCTTGAAACCCTCCAGCGCGTTGAGCATCTTCATCGCGCCCGAGACCACGGTGTTGTACTGCATGCGCTGGTAGTCGTAGTCCACCTGCTTGAGCACGCCGTGGATCTCCAGGCGCAGCGCCTTCGCGGCCTTGCCGAACTCGACGTCGCGCAGGCTCGCGGCACCGGCCACGCTGGCAATCGCGGCGCTCGGGTCCATGGTGGACAGCCGGTGGCCGAAGCCCCAGACGCGGCGCAGGAAGCGGCTGCTGCCCTCCACGGCCGAGTCGTTCCATTCGAGCGTGAGCTCGGGCGGCGAGGTGAACATGGTGTACAGGCGCGCGGTGTCGGCGCCGTACTTCTCGATCAGCTCCTGCGGATCGACGCCGTTGTTCTTGGACTTGGACATCGTGCCCACGCCCTCGTAGTCGATCGCCGTGCCCACGGGGAGCAGCCCGTCGCCGCTTTCGGCCGGATGAATGAGCCGCGCGCCCACGATCTTGCCCGAGGCGTCGAGCACATGCTCCACGTCCCTGGGCCAGAAATAGTCCTTGCCGCCCTTGGCGGTGCGCCGGCTGTAGATGTGGTTGAGCACCATGCCCTGCGTCAGTAGCCGCGTGAACGGTTCATCGACCTTCACCAGGCCCAGGTCGCGCATCACCTTGGTCCAGAAGCGCGCGTACAGCAGGTGCAGCACGGCGTGCTCGATGCCGCCGATGTACTGGTCCATCGGCATCCAGTAGTCCGTGCCCGCGGCCACCATCTGCTCGCTGTTCTTCGCATCGCAGTAGCGCATGAAGTACCACGAGCTGTCGACGAAGGTGTCCATGGTGTCGGTCTCGCGCCGCGCGGGTTTGCCGCAGCACGGACAGGGCACGTTCAGGAAGGCCGCGCTCCTGTTCAGCGGGTTGCCGCTGCCATCGGGCACGAGGTCCTGCGGCAGCACCACGGGCAGATCCTTCTCGGGCACCGGCACCACGCCGCAGTCGTCGCAATGGATGATGGGAATCGGCGTGCCCCAGTAGCGCTGGCGCGAAATGCCCCAGTCGCGCAGGCGCCAGGTGGTCTTCTTCTCGCCCAGGCCTTTCTCGGCCAGCAGCGCGGCGACCTTGTCCACCGCCTGTGCCTGACCGAGGCCGTCGAGCACGCCGGAGTTCACGCACACGCATTTCTGCTTGTCGCCGTACCACTCCTGCCAACCGGCCAGCGAGAAGCTTTCGCCCTCCACGGCCACGACCTGCTCGATGGCGATGCCGTACTTCTTGGCGAACGCGAAGTCGCGCTCGTCGTGCGCGGGCACACCCATGACGGCGCCGTCGCCGTAGCTCATGAGCACGTAGTTGCCCACCCACACATGGACGGGCTTGCCGGTCAGCGGATGCATTACCGTGAGGCCCGTGGGCATGCCCTCTTTTTCCTTGAGTGCCAGCTCCGCCTCGGTCGTGCCGCCTTCCTTGCAGTGCTGGATGAATGCGGCAAGCTCGGGGTTGGTGGCCGCCGCGTGCGTGGCCAGCGGATGCTCGGGCGCGACGGCGCAGAAGGTCACACCCATGATGGTGTCGGCGCGCGTCGTGAAGACGTACATGCGGCCGTCCTGGATCAACTGGCCGTTGGCGTCCTTGATGTCGTGCGTGAATGCAAAGCGCACGCCACTGGACTTGCCGATCCAGTTCTCCTGCATCAGCCGCACCTTGTCGGGCCAGCCGGTCAAGGTCGCCTTCTCGCCGCCGAGCTGCACGTGGTCCAGCAGCTCCTGCGCGTAGTCGGTGATCTTGAGGTAATAGCCGGGAATCTCGCGCTTTTCCACCAGCGCGCCGGTGCGCCAGCCGCGCCCGTCGATCACCTGCTCATTCGCCAGCACCGTCTGATCGACCGGGTCCCAGTTGACCACCTGCGTCTTGCGGTAGGCGATGCCTTTTTCGAGCATTTTCAGGAACAGCCACTGGTTCCACTTGTAGTAGCTGGGGTCGCAGGTGGCGACCTCGCGGCTCCAGTCGATGGCCAGGCCCATGGCCTGCATCTGCTGCTTCATGTAGGCGATGTTGTCGTAGGTCCACTTGGCGGGCGGCACCTTGTGCTTGAGCGCGGCGTTCTCGGCCGGCAGGCCGAAGGCGTCCCAGCCCATGGGCATGAGCACGTTCATGCCCTGCATGCGCAGGCTGCGCGTGAGCATGTCGTTGATCGTGTAGTTGCGCACGTGGCCCATGTGCAGCTTGCCGCTGGGGTAGGGCAGCATGGAGCAGGCGTAGAACTTCTTCTTGTTCTCGTCTTCGCTCACGCGGTAGGCATCGGTGGCGTTCCAGTGGGCGTGCGCGGCGCGCTCCACCTCGGCGGGGTCGTATCGGTCTTGCATGGAAGCTGGAAAAGGGGAAAGCCGCGTTCACGGGCACGGGCGGTCACAAGCCGGTCATTCTAGTAGCGCAGCTGGTTCGGCATCAAAAAAGGAGCTGGCCACGCTTGATCAGCAAAGAATCCAAATACATTCATATCTGATACCCAATGCAGACAAGCGCGAACAGCTCTCATTTTTTCTGGCGATTTCCCATCGTCTCGGGCTGCGCCGCAAAGCCGATGCGCGCCAGCCCCGCGGCCTGCGCCATGCCGATGATCTCGACCACGCGGCCATAGGGCACGGCGGCGTCGGCGCGCAGCTGCAGTTCGGCGTCGGGCTGCTGCGCAGCCACGCTCTTAAGGCGCTCGGCCAGCGCATCCGCCGCCACGGGCGCATCGTTGACAAGCACCTGACCCGTCCGGTCCAGCACCACGGAAATGGCCGAGGCGGCCACCCCCGGCTGCGTCGAGGCAGCGCGCGGCAGTTCGAGCCGGATGCTGCTCGCGAGCAGCGGCGCCGCAAGGATGAACACCACGACCAGCACCAGCATCACGTCCACGAGCGGCGTGACGTTGATCTCGCTCATGGGGCGAGACGCCGCGGACTCGCTCAGGCGGCCGAAAGCCATGTCAGCGCGGCCCCGGCGCATCGGCCACGAAGGCGCGCAGATCGTGCGCCAGGCCTTCGAGCTCGGCCTCGACCTCACCCACCGAGCGCCCGAACCCGTTGTAGGCCAGCACGGCCGGAATCGCCGCCGCCAAGCCCGCCGCCGTCATGATGAGCGCCTCGCCCACCGGACCCGCGAGGCGTTCGATGCTGATCTGGCCGCTGCCCGCCAGCTGCGTGAGCGCATGCTGGATGCCCCACACGGTGCCCAGCAGCCCGACGAAGGGCGCGGTAGCGCCCACGGTGGCAAGCAACACCTGGCCGTAGCGCAGGCGCGCGAGCGCCGCATGCAGCGCCGCCCGCAGCGCACGCGTGGCGCGCTGCGCTGGCGTGGCCTGCTGCGCCAGCGCCGCCGAGCCACCACCGCCCTGCAGCGCTGCGGCCGCCTGTACCAGCGGCCACACCAGCGCGTGGCGATCGAGCGCGCGCACACGCTCGACGGCCTGCGCCAGCGCGGGCGCGGCCCAGAGCGCCTCGGCGGCGCGTGCCACGTCGGTGCGCGCATGCGCCATCAGGCGCAGCTTGTAAAGAATGACGACCCAGCTCGCGACCGACATCGCCAGCAGCACGGCGGCGCAGGCCTGGATGACCGTGTCGGCCTCGGCCAGCCACTGCAGCGCGTTCATGGTCGAACTAGCGCAGACCGAGCACGTCGAACATGTCGAACAGCCCGCGCGGCTGGCTCGCGAGCCAGCGCACGGCGCGCAGGCTCCCCTGCGCGTAGCCGGCGCGGCTGCCCGAGCGGTGCGTGATCTCCACGCGCTCGCCGGTGCCCGCGAACAGCACCGTGTGGTCGCCCACGATGTCGCCGCCGCGCACCGTGGCGAAACCGATGCTGCCGCTCTTGCGCTCACCGGTATAGCCGTAGCGCTCGTAGACCGCGCGGTCCTGCAGCCTGGTGCCCTGCGCGGTGGCGATCACCTCGCCCATCTTCAGCGCCGTGCCCGAGGGCGCATCGACCTTGTGCTTGTGGTGCGCCTCGATGATCTCGATGTCGTAGCCGTCATCGAGCGCCTTCGCGGCCAGCTCCAGCAGCTTCATCGTCACGTTCACGCCCACGCTCATGTTGGGCGAAAAGACGATCGCCACCCGCTCGGCCGCCTGCGCCAGCGCCGCCTTGCCCGCGTCATCGAACCCCGTGGTGCCGATCACCATCTGCACGCCCAGCTCGGCGCAGATGCGGGCGTGCGCCAGCGTGCCCTCGGGGCGGGTGAAGTCGATCAGCACGTCGCAGCCCGCCAGGCCCGCGCGCGGGTCGGCCGTGACGGCCACGCCGCTCGTGCGCCCGAGAAACGCCGTCGCGTCCTGCCCGATGGCGGGGCTCGCGGCCACGTCCAGCGCCCCGGCGAGCACGGCGTCCGCGCTTTCACCCACGGCCTCGATCAACATGCGGCCCATGCGGCCGCTGGCTCCGGCAACGGCGATGCGCCGCGCAGTGGTGGAAGTCATGCCATCCTCATTCAATCAAAAACGGACAGGGGCCGGACGCGCACGATGCGCCGGAGCGCATTCAACGGCTCCCCGGGTCCAGCGGCGGGTAGGACGACGGCGCGGGCTCCGCGGCCTCCACGGGCTTGCCGGTGCTTTCCGGCGCCTTGGCCTTGGGGTAGCGCGCCAGCTGCGCCTCGGTGGCCTCCAGCGGCGGCACCTTGGCATTCTTGACCTTGGACGCGAGCGAGGCGACGAATTCCTGCTCGGTCGGCATCTCGTCGCCCTCGACGCGGTCGAACCGGTCGCCCTCGAAGAACACCGTCAGGTGGCGCGACTGATCCGCCACGCCCTGGCGGCGGATCGTGAACACGTATTCCCAGCGGTTGTCGCGAAAGAGGCTGGTCATCAGCGGCGTGCCCAGGATCTCGCGCACCTGCTGGCGGCTCATGCCGGGCTTGAGCGCATCGACCTGCTCGCTCGAGACGAAATTGCCCTGCACGATGTCGGCTCGGTAGGGCGTGACCATGGTGGCAAGGCGCTCTCCCGAACCCGCGCAGCCTGCAACGAGGCCCACGGCAAGCACGACGGCGGCGCTCAGGCGCACATCCCAACGGGGGGTGACTGGCATGGTTATGGCTATCCGGACTATGATCGGTTTCATTGTAGCGACAGGCACCGGCCTGCCATGCCGCCCGACACCACACCATGACGACGAACATCGAAGAGCTCAAGAGCACCGGACTGAAGGCGACGCTGCCGCGCTTGAAGATCATGGAGATCTTCCAGCAGGGCAAACAGCGCCACATGACGGCCGAGGACGTGTTTCGCGTGCTGCTTGAAGATCGCTCGGACATAGGTCTCGCCACCGTCTACCGCGTGCTCACGCAGTTCGAGCAGGCCGGCATCCTGATGCGCAGCAACTTCGATGGCGGCAAGGCGGTGTACGAACTCAACGAAGGCCAGCACCACGACCACTTCGTCTGCACCGGCTGCGGCAAGGTGGAGGAGTTTTTCGACGCAGAAATCGAAAAGCGCCAGCAGCGCATCGCCAGGGAGCGCGGCTGGCAGGTGCACGACCACGCGATGGCGCTCTACGGCCTGTGCGCCGAGTGCGCCGCCAAGCACTGACCGCGGCGGCCTACTGCGGCTCCTTGCCGCTGGCCATCGCGTCGCGGTGGCGCGCGATGAACTCCTGGTAGGTATCGATGCCGCGAAACTGCAGGATGGTGTTGCGCACGGCCGCTTCCACCAGCACGGCGATGTTGCGCCCCGCCACCACCTCGACGACAACCTTGCGGATGGGCACGCCCAGCACGTCCTGCGTGAGCGGCTCGCCCGGCAGGCGTTCGTAGTCGCGCTCCAGCGTCTCCTTGCGCACCAGGTGCACGATGAGGCGCAGCCGCATGCGTCGGCGCACCGCGTTTTCACCGAAGATCGCGCGGATGTCGAGCAGACCGATGCCGCGCACCTCCATGAGGTTGCGCAGCAGCTCGGGGCAGCGCCCCTCGATCGTGCTCTGGTTGATGCGCGAGAGGTCGACCACGTCGTCGGCCACGAGGCCGTTGCCGCGCGTGATCAGTTCCAGCCCCAGCTCGCTCTTGCCCAGGCCCGATTCTCCGGTGATGAGCACGCCCAGGCCCAGGATGTCCATGAACACGCCGTGCAGCGAGGTGCGCTCGGCGAAGTGCTTGGCGAGAAACCCGCGCAGCACGTCGATCACGAACGCCGAGGACTCGGCCGTGGCGAACAGCGGCAGCTGCCCCCGGTCGCACATCCGCAGCAGCTCGCCGGGCGGCTCCTTGCCGTCGGCCAGCACCAGCACGGGCGGCTCCAGCGTCAGGATGCGCGCCAGGCGCCGCTGGCAATCGGCCGCGCTGCCCCGCGTGAGGTAGGCCACCTCGCGCTCGCCGATGATCTGCATGCGATAGGGGTGGATGTAGTTCAGGTGCCCGACGAGGTCGGCGCTGGAACTGGCCGCGCGCACCGCGACGTCCTCGAAACGGCGCTCGCCCGCACCCTGCCCTGCGAGCCACTGCCAGCGCAGCAGCGTGGAAAACTCCTGAAAGAGGGCGTCGGCGCTGACGACGTTGGCTTTCATGGTGCCCGCCGCGTGCCTGAGGGGTCAGGCGCTCTGTGCCGCCTGTGTGCTTTGCCAGCCCGCGATCAGGCCATGCAGCTCGGCGGCATCGGTGCAGCCCTTGATGCGCTCGCGCAGCGGCGTGTCACCCAGCAGCTCGGCGATCTCGGAGAGGATTTCCAGGTGCTTCTGTGTCGCCGCCTCGGGCACCAGCAAAAAAATGAGCAGGCTCACCGGCTGCTCGTCGGGCGCATCGAACCCTATGGGCTGCGCCAGGCGGAACACCGCGGCCATCGGCGCCTTCAGCCCCTTGATGCGTCCGTGCGGGATCGCCACGCCGTAGCCCAGCCCGGTCGAGCCCAGGCGCTCGCGCGCAAACAGGCTGTCGGTGATCAGGGCGCGCGAGAGCCCGTGCTGGCTCTCGAAAAGCAGGCCGGCCTCTTCAAACGCACGCTTCTTGCTGGTGGCATCAACGCCTACGAGCACCTGCGCGGGAGGCAATATGGAAGCTAGTCGATTCATGGCGATGGGCCGCAATTATGCACAATCAGCGTAAACCCTGACAAAGGATACATCCAGGCACAAAAAACCGCCCCTGGTCGGGAGGTGGGAAGCGGCCTGCACGACCGTTGGCGCCGAGCAGGCACAGGGGCTCGATGTCGAACCGAGGGCGCGCGTGCTCGCGCTGAACACGCGGTGCCGGTGCTATGCTGCGCCGCCCTCCCCCGCAAACCCCATGCAAGACGGAACACTGCTGGCGGCCGTGGACCTCGGGTCCAACAGCTTTCGCCTCGAAATCGGCCGTGTCGAACACGGCCATATCCACCGCATCGAATACCTCAAGGAAACCGTGCGCCAGGGCGCCGGACTCGATGCGAAGCGCAACCTCACGCCCGACGCCATGCAGCGCGGCTGGGACTGCCTGGCGCGTTTCGCCGAGCGCCTGGCCGATTTCAAGCGCCACCATGTGCGCGCCGTCGCCACGCAGACGCTGCGCGAGGCCCGCAACCGCGAGGAGTTCCTTCGCCGCGGCAGCCAGATTCTGGGCTTTCCCATCGACGTGGTCTCCGGTCCTGAAGAGGCGCGCCTGATCTACCAGGGCGTGACGCGCCTGTTGCCGCAATCGGATGAGCGGCGGCTGGTGGCGGACATCGGCGGGCGCTCGACCGAGCTGATCGTGGGGCAGCAGTTCACGCCCGGCGCCGTCGCCTCCTTCCGGGTGGGCAGCGTCTCATGGTCTGCGCGCTACTTCCCGAACGGCGCGCTCACGCCGCGCGCCTTCCAGGACGCGGAAATCGCCGCTGGCGCGGTGCTCGACGAAGCCGCGCAAACCTTCCGCAACGAGCTGTGGGACGTGGCCTACGGTTCCTCGGGCACGATAGGCGCCGTGGGCTCCATCCTCGCGGCGGCCGGCTGGGAAGAAGGACACATCACGCGCGAGGGCCTCGAATGGCTGCACGCCGAGCTGCTGCGCGCGCGCCACGTCGATCGCGTGCGCCTGCCGGGCCTGAAGGACGAGCGGCGCCCGGTGATCGGCGGCGGCCTGAGCATCGTGCGCGCGCTGTTCGCGCTGCTGGGCATCGACCGGATGACGGTGGCGCAGGGCGCGCTGCGCCAGGGCGCGCTGTACGACCTGCTGGAGCGCGAACAGCCGGACACCGACCTGCGCGCGAGCACCGTGCGCGCGCTGATGCAGCGCTTCGCCGTGGACGAGGGACACGCCGGGCGCGTGGCGCAACTGGCCGTGCGGCTGTTCACCGAGGCGGCGGCGCCCGGCGGCGAACGCGCCGCGCGCAAGCTCGATTGGGCCGCACGCCTGCACGAGATCGGCTGCCGCATCTCGCACGACGACTACCACCGCCACGGCGCCTACATCCTCGACCACACCGATGCCGCCGGCTTCGCGCTGCCCGAGCTGCACGCGCTGAGCCTGCTGGTGCTGGGCCACCGCGGCAAACCGCGCAAGCTGGAGGCCGACCTGGACGATCCGGTGCTCGCGCTGCAACTGATGTGCCTGCGCACCGCCGTCGCCCTGTGCCACGCGCGCCGCGAACCCGACGTTCAGGGCCTGACGCTGCGGCTGGAGGGCCACCGCTGCACCGTGCATTCGCGCCCCGGCTGGGCCGCGGCCTTCCCGCAATCGGCCCACCTGCTGCGCGAGGAGGCACAGGCCTGGCAGAAGACACCCTGGGAATACATCGTCGAGCCGACGTGATGGCGCACGCGGAAAAAACGATATAAACTGTTTATACCGTTTACAACTCCGCTTGCATCATGCCTCGCACACCCGCCGCCAAAACCCCATCGAAGGCCGTGGCGGCCCAGACCGCCGCGGTCAAGAAGGCCGTCGTGCCCGCACCCACCCCCGCGCCTGTGCCTGCACCGGCCGACAAGGAAGCCAAAACCCGCAAGCCCAAGCTGGTGCGCGACGGCTTCACCATGCCCAAGGATGAATACGCCGCCATCGATGCGCTCAAGCAGCGCGCGGCCACGCTGGGGCGCCCGGTGAAGAAGAGCGAACTGCTGCGCGCGGGCCTGAAGCTGCTGCTCGGACTGGACGACGCCGCGCTGATCACGGCCCTGCAGGCGCTGGCGACCATCAAGACCGGCCGCCCGAAGGCGGCACGCAAATAGACACATCAAGGCACCGCCGAAGCTCGCCCATCGATCGCCGGCGGCTCACCTGTCGATGGCGAATCAGAAAAAGTCCGGCGAACGCACCGCCAGCAGGATGGTCTCCTCGGTCTCCTGGCGGCGGCGGTGGCGCAGCCACCAGACGGCCCCCTTGCGGATTGCGCAGTCGGACGCCTTCAGGCCCAGCAGACGCGCGGCCGTCTGGCCCAGCATGGGCTGGTGGCCGATGACCAGCACCGCGCTGCGGGAGTCGGGCCACTGGGCCAGCGCCAGCAGTTCGTCGGGGCTGCCGCCGGGCAGCAGCTCGGCGCGCAGCTTGATCTTGCGGCCCAGCGCGCGCGCCGTCTGCTCGGCGCGCCGCGCAGGACTGGCCAGCACGCGCAGGCCATCGGGCAGTTGCTGCTCCAGCCAGACGGCCATGCGCGCGGCCTGCTTCTCGCCGCGGTGCGTCAGCGGCCGGGACATGTACTCGCTGTCGTTGTCGCCGCTTTTGGCTTCGGCGTGGCGCCAGAGTATGAGATCCATCACTGTTCCTGCGGCGGCGTGGCCGTGGGGGGCGGCGCGTAACGTGCCATGAGCGCGTTCTGCGCGCCCGTGCCGTCCAGCGCGCGCGGCGCACGCGCGTAGTGGCCATCGGACTTGAGTGTCCAGGCATCGCGGTCATCGTGCAGGTAGGCCACCAGGCACTCGTCGATGATGCGCTGGCGCAGCTTGCGGTCGGTCACTGGCCAGGCCAGCTCCACGCGGCGCAACATGTTGCGGTTCATCCAGTCGGCGCTGGAGAGATACAACTCTTCCTGCGTGCCGGCGCAGAAGTAGAACACCCGCGTGTGCTCCAGAAAGCGCCCGATGACCGAGCGCACGCGGATGCGGTCGGTGACACCAGGCACCTGGGCGGGCAGCATGCAGGCGCCGCGCACGATGAGGTCGATGCGCGCGCCGCGCTGCCCCGCGCGCACCAGCGCCCGAATCAGGTCTTCGTCGGTCAGCGCGTTCATCTTGGCAACGATGCGCCCGCCCTCGCCGCGCTCGGCCGCCAGGCCCGCGGCGTCGATCTTTCCGATCAGGCTGCGATGCAGGTCGAACGGCGCCAGCAGCAACCGCGACAGTTTCGGCCTGCGGTTCTGGTTGGCCAGATGATCGAACACGGCGTCCATGTCGGCCGTGATCTGCTCGTCGGCGGTGAGATGGCTCAGGTCGGTGTACAGGCGCGCGGTGCGCGGGTTGTAGTTGCCGGTCGAAAGATGCCCGTAGCGACGCAGCCGGGCGCCTTCGCGGCGCGTGACGAGCAGCATCTTGGCGTGCGTCTTCAGACCGACCACGCCATAGACCACCTGCGCGCCGACGGATTCCAGCGCCTCGGCCCAGTTGATGTTGGCCTCCTCGTCGAAGCGCGCCTTCAGTTCCACCACCGCCGTCACCTCCTTGCCGCGCAGCATCGCCTCGCGCAGCAGCTCCAGCAGCTCGGAATCGGCGCCGGTGCGGTAGATGGTCTGCTTGATGGCCAGCACCTGGGGGTCGTTCACCGCCTCGCGCAGGAAGGCCAGCACGCCGTCGAAACTCTCGAACGGCTGGTGGATCAGCACGTCGCGCCGGCGCAGTTGCGCCATGATCGCGCCGGGCCGCGGCAGCTTGGCGGGCCAGGCCGGGCGCCAGGGCGGGAACAGCAGCGCCGGATCGTCGACCAGCTCCACGAGCTGCCCCATGCGGACCAGATTGACCGGGCCCTGCACGCGGTACAGCGCTGCTGCGGGCAGCGCGAACTGGGTCTGCAGGAAGTCCGCGAGAAAGGGCGTGCAACCGGCCGAGACCTCCAGCCGCACGGCCTGCCCGTAGTGGCGATGCTGCAGCTCCTGGCGCAGCGCCGTGCGCAGGTTGCGCACGTCCTCCTCGTCCACCGCCATGTCCGAATGGCGCGTCACGCGAAACTGCGAGAACTCGCACACCTGCCGCCCCGGAAACAGCTCGGCCAAGTGTGTGCGGATCATGCTCGACAGACTGGCGAAGTGCAGCCCCCGCCGCGCCACCTTGGTCGGCAAGCGCATCAGCCGCGGCAGCGCGCGCGGCACCTTGACGATGGCAATTTCATTCTCGCGCCCGAAGGCATCGCTGCCGCGCAGGCGCACGATGAAGTTCAGCGACTTGTTGGCCACCTGCGGGAACGGGTGCGCCGGGTCCAGCCCGACGGGGATCAGGAGCGGGCGCACCTCGCGGCGGAAATGCTCGCCCGCCCAGCGTCGCTGCGCGGCCGTGCGCTGGCCGTGAGAGAGGATGCGGATGCCTCGCGCCGCGAGCGCGGGCACCAGCGCGTCGTTGAACAGCGTGTACTGGCGCGCCACCAGTTCGTGCGCCTTGCGCGCCAGCGCGTCAAAGGAGGCGGCGGTGCTGGCATGCCCGTCATCGCCCCCTCGGGCCGCGTCGAGATGGGCCGCGGCCCGCACCTCGAAGAACTCGTCGAGATTGGACGAGACGATGCACAGATAGCGCAGGCGTTCCAGCAGCGGAACGTCCTCGCGCACCGCCCAGTCCAGCACCCGCTCGTTGAACGCCAGAATGCTGTGGTCTCGGTCGAGCAGCACCAGATACGCCGACGAGTTGGGCGCCGCCGGTGGACTGAATGCGGCCGGCGAGCCCCATGCGACCGCCGGGTCGAATGCCGCCGACGCCGGCTCTGCGCCTGCCACCACCTCCGCCACGGCGCATCCGGGGGCGGCGAGGACGGTCGGCGAAATCTTCATGTCGGCACAAGGGCAAAAAAGGATGCCGACAGTATTGGGCGCGACCGTGACGGACTCGTGACATCGGTCGGCGCACAAAAAAACCGCCCCTCGGGGCGGTTGCGCGGATGAAGGGAACGCTCAGGCGGCGGCCCCGGCGGCCTGCATCAGGCTGCGATGCACCTCGGCCTGGTGATCCTGCACCCGCGTCTTGTGGCGCACCACCTGGCGATCGAGCTTGTCCACGAGCGCGTCGATCGCGGCATAGAGATCGAAGTGACTGGCCTCGGCAAACAGGTCCGAGCCCTTGACGCGCACGCTGCATTCGGCGCGCTGGCGTTTTTCCTTCTCTTTCTGCTTCTCCACCGTAAGCAGCACCTTGATGTCGACCATCTGGTCGAAATGCCGCATGAGCCGATCGAGCTTGGACGTGACGTAGCCGCGCAAGGCGGGGGTCACTTCGAGGTGATGGCCACTGATCGTCAAATTCATGGGAATCTCCTGTGATTGCACCGTTGGACAATGTCACCGGCGGCAAAGCCGGAGACGGCTGACGAAGCTGTCTGGCGAATTGGAGCCACTATGCGCCGCAAAGTTGCCCCGCGCAAACCCTCATCCGAGCAGCGCGCATGGCCTTGTCCCGCAAAACCGGCAAAACGCTGCACAATGGCGGGATTGCCAGCCCAACGACCCGCGCCGCCCGCCTGGGCGGCGCGCTGTTTTCCATGACCGTTTCCGCCCCCGACGCCCTGCACACCTCCTCCCTCACGTCCCTGAAGCTGCTGGCACGCGGCAAGGTGCGCGACAACTACGCCGTGGGCGAGGACCGCATCCTGATGGTGGCGAGCGACCGTCTCTCGGCGTTCGACGTGATCATGGGCGAACCCATCCCGGGCAAGGGCCGGCTGCTCACGCAGATGGCGCTGTTCTGGTTCGCCCGGCTCGGCCACATCATCCCCAACCACCTCACGGGCGAGGCGCCCGAGAGCGTGGTCACGCCCGCCGAGGTGCCGCAGGTGCAGGGCCGCTCCATGCTGGTGCAGCGCCTTGAACCCATCGCCATCGAAGCGGTGGTGCGCGGCTACCTGGCGGGCAGCGGCTGGAAGGAATACCAGGCGAGCCGCACGGTCTGCGGCGTGGCGCTGCCGGGCGGTCTGACCAATGCCGCGCGCCTGCCCCGCCCCATCTACACGCCCGCAGCCAAGGCCGCCTCGGGGCACGACGAGAACATCACCTTTGAAAAGACCGTGGAGATGGTGGGCGCCGATCTGGCGGGCCGCATCCGCGATACCGCCATCGCGCTGTACGAAGCCGCGGCCGCCTACGCGCTCACGCGCGGCCTGATCATCGCGGACACCAAGTTCGAGTTCGGCCTGGCCCGGGACGGCAGCCTCGTGCTCATGGACGAGGTGCTCACGCCCGACAGCTCGCGCTACTGGCCCGTGGAGGGCTACGAGGCGGCGCTGGCGGCGGGCAGCAACCCGCCGAGCTACGACAAGCAGTTCGTGCGCGACTGGCTGGAGCAGGCGCGGGTGAACGGCCGGCCCTGGAACAAGACCGCGCCCGCACCGCACCTGCCGCCGGACGTGATCGAGAAAACCGCCGCCAAGTACCGCGAGGCTTTCGAGCGCCTCACTGGCTGATCGCCGCCGCAGGCGGCAGGGGCGCCAGGCCCCGCTCCTCGGCCTGCAGGCGCAAGAGCGGCGTGCCGTCGCTGGCGCGCAGCTCCAGCATCCGGCCGCGCTGCCGGTACGACGCGACCCGGGGCAGGCGCTCGAAAAACGCCGCCTCGGCCAGGCCGCCATCCAGGCAAAGCCGGAGCGACGCGCTCAAATCGATGAACCGCAGGCGGGCGCCGTCCAGCTGGTACTGCCCCGCCAGGCGATTGCACCCGCCCGAGCCGCTCAGACGCGCCTCACCCGCATGCAGCAGCAGATGCGCGGGCTGGGCATGGGCGGCCGGCGCACCCACGGCCCCGGGGGCATCCACGATGTCCACGAGCCGCCACCAGGTCTGGCGCAGCGCCACCGTGGCCTGCGCCGTTGCCGCCAGCGGCGGCACGCGCGCCAGCAGCACGTCGACGCGGCGCAGCCCGGGGTCGAGCAGCACGGGCACGTCGCGCTCGGTGGCGAGCAGCCGCTGCTCATCGGTCGACACGCTGGCACGCACACGGTAGCGCGCGCCGGGCTCGATCTGCGCCTGCCGGTACGCCAGACGCAGCGCATAGGGCGGTGCGCCCGCGTCATCCAGGCGCTGGCGCGCGAGCACCGTGGGCGGCGCGCCGTCGCCGTCCCAGCGCAGCAGCGCCGCCTCAAAGACGACGGGCGCGGGGAGGGCGACCGGCTGGCGCGTGACGGCCGCGCCCGTGATCCACGCATCGGGGGGTGGCACGTTCGCGCAGCCGACGAGCCAGAGCGCCGCGAGCAGCGCCCCGGCGCCTGCCCGGCGCGCGCGCATCAGCTCAGCACGACGCTGGACAGCCGCCTGCGGTAAGTGGCCACCACAGGGTCTTGCGGCGGAATCTGGCCATCGGCCACCTTGACCTCGGGCGGCTCGATCAGGTCGAGGATGGCGACATAGGCCTTGCGCGCCGCGCCCTCGTTCCAGCCCTTGTCGCGCATGAGGATTTCCAGCAATTCATCCATCGCGTCCGTGAAGCGGTGCAGGGCCAGCAGAATGCGCGCGCGGTCCAGCCGCGCCTCGAAGTCGCGCTTGTTGGCCGCGATCCGGCCATCGAGCGCGACGATGGCGCTCTCGCCCGCAGGCTGGGCCGCGAGGAAGTCGATCGCATTGATCCACAACTGCAGGGCCGCGAGCCGCCGCGAGATCTCCACCTTCGCGGCCACGGGCGCGAACGCCACCTTGGCAGCATCGAGTTCGCCGCGCTGCAGCAGCAGCTTGACGAGTCCGAAACGCGCATCGTCGTTGGCCGGGTCGGCCACCACCGCGTCCTGCAGCCGCTGCAGGGCATCGCCCGCCTCGGGCGCGTCCTGCACCGCATCCTCCTGCACCTCCTCGGCCGGGGGCAGGTGCTTGTCCAGGAAGGCGCGCACCTGGCTCTCGGGCAGCGCGCCCATGAAGCCGTCGACCGGCTGGCCGTCCATCATCAGCACCACGGTGGGGATGCTGCGCACGCCGAACATCGCGGCGAGCTGCTGCTCCTGGTCGGAATCGATCTTCACCAGCTTGAAGCGCCCGGCGTAGTCGGTCTCGAGCTTTTCGAGAATGGGGCCCAGCGTCTTGCACGGGCCGCACCACGGGGCCCAGAAATCCACCAACACGGGGACCGCGCTGGATGCGGCGATCACCTCTGCTTCAAAATTCGCGACGGTGACGTCAATCATGGGTTCGCTCCTGAAAACACCCCGGCAAACCACCTGCCGGAGGAAATGCGTCGATTGTCCGGCAAGCGGACGATCACGATGGCGCAGGAGGACGCGAAGACCGCTCCCACGCCCCGCAGGCGCCAGACAGGTGGGCGCGCACGCACGTAAAATCAAGGGCCTTTGACCGTCTGGCGTGCCGCGCGCCGCCCAGCCCCATGAATTCCATCCAGATCGGCGTCGTCATGGGCTCTTCCAGCGACTGGGAGACCCTGCAGCACGCCGTCACCATCCTGCAGCACTTCGGCATCGCGCACGAGGCGCGCGTCGTCTCCGCACACCGCATGCCCGACGAGATGTTCGCCTACGCCGAGCAGGCGGCGGCGCGGGGCCTCAAGGCCATCATCGCGGGCGCCGGGGGCGCGGCGCACCTGCCCGGCATGCTCGCGGCCAAGACCACGGTGCCGGTGCTGGGCGTGCCCGTGGCCAGCCGCCACCTGCAGGGCGTGGATTCGCTGTACTCCATCGTGCAGATGCCCAAGGGCGTGCCGGTGGCCACCTTTGCCATCGGCCCGGCCGGTGCGGCCAATGCGGCGCTGTTCGCCGTGGCGCTGCTGGCGGCTGAGCAGCCGGCGCTGCGCGAGCGGCTCGAAGCCTACCGGCGCGAGCAGACCGCGGCCGCGCAGGCCATGCGGCTGCCACCGGCCGCGCCATGACGCAAGGCGTGATCCTGCCAGGCGCCACACTCGGCGTGCTCGGCGGCGGGCAGCTCGGGCGCATGTTCGTGCATGCGGCGCAGGCCCTGGGCTACTTCACCGCCGTGCTCGACCCCGATGCCGACAGCCCCGCCGGGCGCGTGAGCCACCACCACATCCGCGCCGATTACGAAGACGCGCAGGGTCTGGACGAACTCGCCCGGCTGTGCGCCGCCGTCACCACTGAATTCGAGAACGTGCCCGCGGGCGCGCTGCGCACGCTTGCGCAGCGCATCGCCGTCTCGCCCGACGCGCATGCGGTGGCCGTGGCCCAGCACCGCGCCCGCGAGAAGGCGCATTTCGTGCACTGCGGTGTGCCGGTGGCGCCGCATGCGGTGATCGAAACCGCCGAACAGCTCGCGGCCGTGGCGGACACGCTGCTGCCCGGCATCCTCAAAACCGCCACGCTGGGCTACGACGGCAAGGGCCAGGCGCGCGTAGCCACGCGGGCGCAGCTCGCGGCGGCGTGGGAGCAGCTGCGTCGCGCACCCTGCGTGCTCGAAAAGATGCTGCCGCTGGCGCTCGAATGCTCGGTGGTGCTGGCGCGCGGGCGCGATGGCGCCGTGGTGAACCTGCCAGTGCAGCGCAACCTGCACCGCGAGGGCATTCTGGCGGTCACCGATGTTTTCGAAGGGAATGTGACTCCAGCCATTGCGCAACAAGCGTTAACAGCTGCGCAATCGATAGCGCAAGAGCTTCACTACGTGGGCGTGCTCTGCGTCGAATTCTTCGTGTTGCAGGACGGGCGGCTCGTGGTCAACGAGATCGCGCCGCGCCCGCACAACAGCGGGCACTGGAGCATCGACGGCTCGGACGTCTCGCAGTTCGAGCTGCAGGTGCGCGCCATGACCGGCCTGCCGCTCACGGCGCCGCGCCAGCACAGCCCGGCCATCATGCTCAACCTGCTGGGCGACCTGTGGTTCGCGCATTCGGCCAGCGCCGCCACGCCGCCGTGGGACGAGCTGCTGCGACTGGAAGGCTGCCACCTGCACCTGTACGGCAAGCGCGAGGCGCGGCGCGGGCGCAAGATGGGGCACCTGACCCTCACCGGCGCCACGCCCGAGGCGGCGCGCGCCACGGCACTGCAAGCCGCGCGCATCCTCGGCATCGACGCCTTCTGAACCATGATCCTGGACGGCACGCTCGAAAGCTCCGTGCAGGCAGCCGTCGCGGCGCTGGCGCGCGGCGAGCTGCTGGGCCTGCCGACCGAAACCGTCTACGGCCTTGCGGCCAACGCCGATGACGAGGCGGCCGTGGCGCGCATCTTCAGCACCAAGGGCCGTCCCGCCAACCACCCGCTGATCGTGCACGTGGCCAGCCCCGAGGGCGTGGCGCACTACGCGCGCGAGGTGCCCGCGTTTGCCCAGCGGCTGATCGATGCCTTCTGGCCCGGCCCGCTCACGCTCATCCTGCCGCGGCGCGACGGGGTCGCCCGCGCCGCCGCCGGCGGGCAGGAGAGCATCGGCCTGCGCTGCCCCTCGCACCCGGTGGCGCGGCGCGTGCTGGCCGCCTGCGCGGCGCAGCAGCCGGCCATCCACGGCCTGGCGGCGCCCAGCGCCAACCGATTTGGACGCGTGAGCCCGACGACGGCGGCACACGTGCAGGAGGAATTCGGCGAGATGCTGCTCGTGCTCGACGGCGGGGCGTGCGCCGTGGGCATCGAATCGACCATCGTCGACTGCACGCGCGGCCAGCCCGTGCTGCTGCGCCCCGGCGTGCTCGATCCCATCGATCTGGCCCGCGCTTGCGGCCAGCGCATTCTCTCGAAAGAGGAGCTGAGCGCGCATACCCCACGGGCCTCGGGCACGCTTTTGGCTCATTACGCGCCCAAGGCAACGCTGCGGCTGATGAGTGCCGGGGAGCTGCAGGCGGGCCTGAACGTGCTGGGCGACGATGCCGTGCATGTGGCCGTCTATGCCCGCAGCCGCCTGCGCCTGCCCACGCCGCGCATGCCCTTCGTCCAAATGCCCGAAGCCCCGGCCGACGCGGCGCACGAGCTCTTTGCCCAACTGCGCGCGTTCGACGAACGCGGCGCGCGCCTGATCTGGGTCGAGGCGCCGCCTGAAGACCCGTCCTGGGATGGCGTGCGCGACCGCCTTCAGCGCGCCGCCGCCGCCGGATGAGCCGCTCCGTGTCCCTTACACTCGCTCCCAATCTTTTGGAGAACCATCTCATGGCAGCACTTTGGTTGCGCCGCTCCCTTCTGGCCGCGGCCTGCGTCTCGACCGCCTGGCTGGCCGCCTGCGGCTCCAGCGTCGAAAAAGCCTTCGTCCCCCAACGCATGATCGCCTTCGGCGACAGCATGGCCTACCTGGGCGACGCCACGGGCAGCGGTCGCTACACCGTCAACGACGGCAGCGTGAACAACTGGACGATCCAGGTCGCGCAGCACTACGGCCTGACGCTCGCCTCTGCCGCCGCCGGCGGCATGAGCTACGCGCAGGGCAACGCCCGCATCAACGCCAAGCCCGACGCGGCCGGCAATGCCGCCACCGCGACGATTGCCGAGCAGGTGGACCATTTCCTCGCCACCCAGACGGTGCAGCCCAAGGACATGGCGCTGATGAGCGCCGGCACGGCCGACCTCATCGTGGGCATGCAGGCGGTGCGGGCCGGCGCCCAGACCGCCGCCCAGTACGTCGCGCAGGCCACCCAGGCCGGCGCCGATCTGGCCGCGCAGGTCCGCCGCCTGTCGGGCGCGAATCTGCATGTGGTCGTCGCCGGGGTCTACCGCCTCGGGCGCACGCCCTGGGCCACGACGCTGGGACAGCCGGACCTGCTCACCAGCGCCAGCGACGCCTTCAACAACAGCCTGCTGCTGAATATCCAGGACCTGGGCGCGAACGTGCGCTACATCGAGATGGCCGGCTACGTGAACCCGATCAACGACACCTACCACCGTCCCTGGAACTACATCGGCTTCGTCAACAGCACGAGCCCGGTCTGCACCTCGGTCGATCCGGGGCCAGGCATAGGCACAGGCGCGGGCCAGGTCAATTCCTCTCTGTGCACCAGCGGCACGCTGGTCGGCGGCGCAGACCCCAACACCTACGAATTCGCCGATCAGGTCTATGTCTCGCCCGCCTCGCAGCGCCAGCTGGGCGACCACGCCTACAACGACGTGCTGCGCGAGACCTGGTAGCACGAATCCGCCTCCGGTTCTCCCCTTGTTGGAGCGGCTTCAGCCGCGAAGGTCATGCACCGGCATTCGCGGCTGAAGCCGCCCCTACATCCCCATTGAAACGGCCTCTGAACAACCCACAAAAAACGCACCCGAGGGTGCGTTTTTTGATGTCTGCGTACCGCGCCTATTTGCGCGCCATCACGCGCATCATCTCCAGGCACTTGTTGGAGTAGCCCCACTCGTTGTCGTACCAGACGACGAGCTTGACGAAGTTGTCGTCCAGCGCGATGCCCGCGTCGGCGTCGAAGATCGAGGTACGCGCGTCGCCGCGGAAGTCAGTGGCCACCACCTTGTCCTCGGTGTAGCCGAGCACGCCCTTGAGCGCGCCCTGGCTCTGCGCCTTCATCTCGGCCTTGATTTCATCGTACGTGGCGCCCTTTTCCAGCTCCACCGTCAGGTCCACGACCGAGACGTCGGAGGTGGGCACGCGAAAGCTCATGCCGGTGAGCTTCTTGTTGAGCGCCGGAATCACCTTGCCCACCGCCTTGGCCGCGCCGGTGCTGCTGGGGATGATGTTTTCCAGAATGCCGCGCCCGCCGCGCCAGTCCTTGTTGCTCGGGCCGTCCACGGTCTTCTGCGTGGCCGTGGCCGCGTGCACCGTGGTCATCAGGCCGCGCTTGATGCCCCACTTGTTGTTCAGCACCATGGCCACGGGCGCGAGGCAGTTGGTCGTGCACGAGGCGTTGGAGGCTATTTGCTGCCCGGCGTATTCCTTATCGTTCACGCCGAAGACGAACATCGGCGTGTCGTCCTTGCTGGGCGCGGACATCAGCACCTTCTTCGCGCCCGCGGCGATGTGCTTTTGCGCCGCTTCCTTGGTGAGGAACAGGCCCGTGGATTCGAGCACGATCTCGGCGCCCACCTCGCCCCATTTCAGGTTGGCCGGGTCTTTTTCGGCCGTCAGGCGAATCTTTTTGCCGTTGACGATGAGCGTGTGGCCATCGACCGAGACCTCGCCGTCGAAGCGCCCGTGCACGCTGTCGTGCTTGAGCATGTAGGCAAGGTAGTCGGGTTCGAGCAGGTCGTTGATGCCCACGACCTCGATGTCGGGAAAATTCTGCACCGCCGCGCGCAGCACGTTGCGACCGATGCGGCCAAAGCCGTTGATGCCAATCTTGATCGTCATAGCCTCAATCACTCCAGGAGTTGCCTAAAAATCATTTGCGCCTGAGCGCCGCTCGCACCGTGGCGGCGACATTCTCGGCCGTGAAGCCGAAGTGCGGCAGCAGCACCTTGGCCGGGGCCGATTCACCAAAGCGGTCCAGCCCCACTACCGCCGCGCAGCCATACTTCCACCAGCCGTCGGTCACACCCATCTCCACGGCAATGCGCGGCAGGCCCTCGGGCAGCACCAGCTTCTTGTATTTGACGCTTTCGCGGTCGAAGGCGGTTGTACTCGGCATGGAGACCACACGCACGGCGATTTTTTGGCTGGCGAGCAATTTTTGTGCGTCCATGGCCAACTGCACTTCGGAGCCCGTCGCGATGATCACCGCCTGCGCCTTTTTCTTCAGGCCCGCGTCCTGCGGCTCGGCCAGGATGTAGGCGCCGCGCGAGATATCGCCCAGCGCCTTCTTGGGCAGGTAGGGCAGGTTCTGGCGCGACAGCAGCAGCGCCGTGGGCCGCTGCGCATTGGTCAGCGCCACGCTCCAGGCCACCGCCGTCTCGGCCGTATCGGCCGGGCGCCAGACGTCCAGCCCCGGAATCAGGCGCAGGCTGGCGGCGTGCTCCACCGGCTGGTGCGTGGGGCCGTCCTCGCCCAGACCGATCGAGTCGTGCGTGAGCACGTGCACCACGCGCTGCTTCATCAACGCCGCCATGCGGATCGCGTTGCGGCTGTAGTCGGAAAACGTCGCGAAGGTGCCGCCGTAGGGGATGAAGCCACCGTGCAGCGCGATGCCGTTCATGACGGCCGCCATGCCGAACTCGCGCACGCCGTAGTTGATGTGCCGGCCCGTGCTGCCGTCTTCGCCCCGCACCACGGCGCCCGTGGCGTCGAAGCGCAGCTGCGGCGTGCTTCTGGTGTTCGTGAGATTGGAGCCCGTGAGGTCGGCGCTGCCGCCCAGCAGCTCGGGCAGCCTGGCGGTGAAGGCTTCGAGCGCGATCTGGCTCGCCTTGCGGCTGGCCACGGTCTCGGCCTTGGTGTGGGCCTCGACCACGGCATCGACGGCGGTCTGCGCGAAGTGCCGGGGCAGCTCGCCCGCCATGCGGCGCGTGAACTCGGCGGCGAGTTCGGGGTAGGCCTTGGCATAGGCGGCAAAGCGCTTGTTCCACGCGGCCTCGCGCTGGGCGCCCGTGGCCCTGGCGTCCCAGTCCGCATAGACCCCGGCCGGAATCTCGAACGGCCCGTGCGTCCAGCCCAGCCGCTCGCGCGTGAGCGCGATCTCGTCGGCGCCCAGCGGCTCGCCGTGCGCCTTGGCGGTGTTCGCGCGGTTGGGGCTGCCCTGGCCGATGTGCGTCTTGCAGATGATGAGCGTGGGGCGGTCGGTTTCCTCGCGCGCCTGGGCGATCGCCGCATCGACGATGTCGGGGTTGTGCCCGTGGATCGGGCCGATCACGTTCCACTGGTAGGCGTTGAAGCGCTGCGCCACGTCGTCCACGTACCAGGGGCTGACCTTGCCGTCGATGCTGATGCCGTTGTCGTCGTACAGCGCGATCAGCTTGTTCAATTTCCACGCGCCCGCGAGCGCGCAGGCCTCGTGGCTGATGCCTTCCATCAGGCAGCCGTCGCCCAGGAACACATAGGTGTGGTGGTCGACCACCGTGTGCCCCTCGCGGTTGAACTCGGCCGCCAGCAGCTTCTCGGCCAGCGCCATGCCCACGGCGTTGGCCGTACCCTGGCCCAGCGGCCCGGTGGTGGTTTCCACGCCCGGCGTCACGCCCACCTCGGGGTGCCCGGCGGTGCGGCTGTGCAACTGGCGAAAGTGCTTGAGCTCGTCCAACGGCAGGTCGTAGCCGGTGAGGTGCAACAGCGCGTACAGCAGCATCGAGCCGTGGCCGTTGGAGAGCACGAAGCGGTCGCGGTTGGCCCAGTGCGGATTCGCCGGGTTGTGCGCCAGATGCCGCCCCCAGAGCGCGACGGCCATGTCGGCCATGCCCATGGGCGCGCCGGGGTGGCCCGAGTTGGCGAGTTGAACGGCATCCATTGCGAGCGCGCGGATCGCGTTCGCCATCAGTGAGGCATTGGCCATGCGGGAAACGCGCCACGCGGCGCGCGGGGGAAAAGGACGGCGGGTATTTTACCGGCGCGGTCGCCTCAGGCCGGGTCGACGTCCTTGGAACTTGCCAGCCACCTCACCTGGGCCACAGCGCCCACAGCCTGAGCCCCTGCTTGAGCCGCCCCGCGAGCTCCCCCGCCTCGGCGCCCGAGCCTGCGAAGTAATCGGCCCGCACCGCGCCGACGATGGCGCTGCCAGTGTCCTGCGCCATCACCAGGCGTTCGAGCCGCGCCGTCGGCCCGTTGCTCACCAGCCAGACCGGCGTGCCGTAGGGGATGCTGGTGCGATCGACGGCGATCGAGCGGCCCGACGTGAGCGGCACGCCTTGCGCACCACGCGGGCCGGATTCGGCGGCAACGGCGTCCAGCGGCTCTTCGCGAAAGAACACGTAGCGCGGGTTGGCCCAGAGCATCTCCTGCACGCGGCCCGGGTTGGCCTGCGCCCACGCGCTGATGCCGGGCCAGGTGGCGTCGCGCACCAGGCCGCGCTCGAGCAGCCAGCGGCCCACGCTCTGGTAAGGCTGGTTGTTGGTGCCGGCAAACGCCAGGCGCACCAGGCGCGTGCTGCCGTCCGCCTCGTGCAGGCGCAGGCGCCCCGTGCCCTGGATGTGCAGCACCATGGCCTCGATGGGGTCGCGCACCCAGGCGATCACGCGGCCCGCGAGCTGTGCCTGCACCTCGGGCAGCGTGTCGATCTGCCGGCGCGTGTACCAGGGCTGCTTGGCGGGCAGGCCGGGCGGGGGGGCGTAGATCGGCACCTCGTAGCCGTTGCCGCGCACGCGCGCGCCGTCGAGCTCGGGCTCGAAGTAGCTCGTCAGCAGTCCGTCGGGGTTGCCGTCGGCCGCCTCGATGCGGTAGGGGCGCAGGCGCTCCTGTATCCAGGCGCGCTGCTCGTCGTCGCTGGCGATCGACAGGCGCCGCACCTCGGGGCACAGCGGCGCGAATGCTGGGGCGGGGCGCTCGCAATTGCGCAGCCACGCGTCCCAGGCTTCATGCAGGGGATCGCGCGGCCAGCCGGGCAGCTCGCTCCAGTCCACGGGCACCCAGCGGCTGCGGTAGGCCGCAAGCGTGCCGGGTACGGCCGTGGGGCCGCCCAGAGAGCCGAGCTGGGGCGGGCCAACCGTGCCGACGGCCTCTGCCCCGCCCGCGGGCGCGGGAGGACGCGTGCCACATGCGGCAAGCACTCCTACAATGAAGAGTCCGATGGTGAGACGCAAGAGGCGCAACGACATGCTGCTGATTTTCCTTGAAGCGATGCTCGCGCTCGTGTTGTTCCTGCTGCTGATCTGGTGGACGATGTTCTCGGGACGCAAGGGCGGCGAACTGCACCGCGATGCCGACGAGGCGCCAGACGCCCAACCACCGGGCAAGAATCCCAAGCCATAGCGAAAGGAAACACATCATGCGCCACAACGCCACACTTTCGATCATCGCCGCGGCCGCCCTGCTCGCGGGCTGCGCCAACATGAGCGACACCCAGCGACACACCGCCACGGGCGCGGGCATAGGCGCGCTAGGCGGCGCGGCCCTGGGGGCGATCGCGGGCGACTCGGCGGGCACAGGGGCCGTGGTGGGCGCGGGCTTGGGCGCACTAGGCGGCTACATCTGGTCGCAGCACATGGAGCAGCAAAAGCGCGACATGCAGGCGGCCACGCAGGGCAGCGGCGTGACGGTGTCGCAGACGGCGGACAACCAGCTCAAGCTGGACATCCCGAGCGACATCTCGTTCGCCACCGGCCGCGCGGACATCGAACCCAATCTGCGCACCGTGCTCGACCGCTTCGCGCAGAGCCTGCGCGCCAACCCCGGCACCGAGGTGCGCATCATCGGCCACACCGATTCGACAGGCTCGGACGCAGTCAACGACCCGCTCTCGGTGGCGCGCGCCAGCAGCACGCGCAACTACCTGACCGATCGCGGGGTAGACCCCGCACGCATCCAGGTGGCGGGGCGCGGCTCGCACGAGCCCATTGCCAGCAACGCTACGGCCGAGGGCCGCGCGCGCAACCGCCGCGTCGAAATTTACGTCGGCCAGCGCGGCTGAGCCCATGGCCGCGCTCGACCTTGTGCCAGCGCCCTACAACATGCGGTGGTTTAGCGCGGGCAGCTGAGCGCGCACCTCACGCAGGCGCCCCGCGTCGAGCTCGGCCAGCACCACGGCGGCGCCTTCGGCCTGCTGCGCCAGCACCTCGCCCCAGGGGTCGACGATCATGCTGTGGCCCCAGGTACGCCGGCCGTTTTCATGCTGCCCGCCCTGCGCGGCCGCGAGCACGAAGGCCTGGTTCTCGATCGCGCGAGCGCGCAGCAGCACCTCCCAGTGCGCGCACCCCGTGGTCCAGGTGAAGGCGCTGGGCACGAGCATCAGCTCGCACCCCGCTCGCGCATGCGCGCGGTAGAGCTCGGGAAAGCGCAGGTCGTAGCAGACCGAGAGCCCCACGCGCCAGGATGAGCCGTCGCGCGCGGTGAGGTCGAAATGCACGGGCGCATCGCCCGGCTCGATGCTGCGCGCCTCGTGAAAGTGCTCGTCGCCGCGGTCGAAGCCGAAAAGGTGGATCTTGTCGTAGCGCGCCACGCACACGCCCTGCGGGTCGAAGACCAGCGAGCTGTTGCGCACGCGCGCCGCGTCGTGGCTGGTGAGCGGGAGCGTGCCGCCCACGAGCCACAATCCGCACTCGCGCGCGGCCTGCGCGAGAAAACGCTGCACCGGGCCGTCGCCAAAGGGTTCGGCCAGCGCCAGCTTGTCCTGGTCGCTCGCGCCCATGAGGCAGAAGTACTCGGGCAGCACCGCCAGCTCGGCGCCCGCCCGCGCGGCCTGCTCCAGCAGGGCACGCGCGTGCGCAAGATTGTCGGCCAGCGCCTGGCCGGAGACCATCTGCAGGGATGCGGCTTTCATGGGGTGTCTCCTTTCCCGGTCGGCGCATCGGCGCTGCCCGGTTCGATCTGCGTCACCTGCGGATCGCTCCAGGTGCCCTCGATGCGAAATTCCCGCGTCGCGGCCTTCACGAGTTTGTCACCAAGCACGGCCTGTGCCAGGAAGCTGCTCAGGCCCACCACGGGATTGATGACCGTGGCGATGAGCGAGGCGGTGAGCGTGTTGAGCTGGGGCACGACGACGACGTGCAGGTCTTCGGTTTCGCGCGCGATGTCGGCCTCGCCCTCCATCAGCACAGCGGCGTTCACGCCCTTCATCTGCAGATTGTTGGTGCGCGCGATGCCCTTGTCGACCTGCACGTCGGCACGCACGAAGTCGAAGGAAAACCCGGCGCTGAAAATGTCGCGGAAGTCCAGCGTCAGGCGCCGGGGCAGCGCCTGCAGACTGAGCACGCCCAGCAGCTTGGAGATGCCCGGGTCGGCCTTGAGAAACTGGCCGGCCGTCATGTCCAGCTTCATCTGCCCGGTCATGCTCGGGTAGTCTGGAGTGACCGGCGAGCCGAGCCAGCCGATCTGCCCATCGAGCTCGCCCGCGCCCCGGCTCACCACGCCGGGCATGCCCATGCGGGTCAGCAGCTCGCCCGAGTCGCGCACCTTGAGCGCGAACTTGAGCACGGTGCGCCGCCGCGCGTTCGGCCCGGCGCTGCCCAGCAGCGCCCAGTTGCCGCTGGAGGTGAAGCTGGCCTCGGGCATCTCCAGGTTCAGGCTGGAGAGGCGCCACTCGCGCTGGCCGTCGGCGCTGACGCGATTGTTCGCCTGCAGCGTGAGCTGACCCAGACGCTTGCCGCGCAGCTCGAAATCCTGCGCCTGCACATCCAGCGCGGGCAGCTCGCTGAGATCACCCTCATCCAGCAGCGCATCGACTTGCGTCTCCTCCGTCCTGGGCAGCGCCAGGCGTGACAGGCGCGCATGCACCAGCCCCTGCGGCGCGGCCACATCGGGCGAGCGATAGGCGATGCGGCCTTCAAGCTCGCGCGCCGACACCTGCGCGCTCCAGCTTTTGTCCTGCGCCTGCGCCTGTGCCACGACGTCGTGCAGCGTGCGCTGCTTCCAGGTGAGCGCGCCCACGCGCAGATCGACGCTGCGCGGCTCCCAGGGCGAGGGGGGCGCGGCGGAGGAACCACCCGCCAGGGCGCTCCAGGCATCGAGGTCCAGCGTCTGCAGCGCCACATGCGCCTGCACGCCACGGCCCGCGGGCTGCGCCGCCACGCCCGGCCCGAGCACGATGGTGCCCGCCAGCACCGGCGGCGCACCTGCCCCGTCGGCCGCGATCGCGCGCAGGTAGTTGAAGGCGAAGACCTCGCCCACCGTGAGCCGCAGGTTCTCCCGCACGGGCTCGCCCTTGCCGGGGCTGGCCAGCAGCCGGGTTTCGTAGCGCACCGGCAGGGCCTGGTCGGCCGACTTGTCCAGGGGCGCGGGCAGATCGAGCGCCATGCCTTGCAGGTCGGTGGTGACGAGCAGCTCGGGCACGCCCTCGCGCACGCCGAGCGTCAGCGCATAGCGGCTGGCGCCGTGCGAGCGCGCCGCCAGCGCGGCCAGCGTCCGGTCGCCCGCCGCGGCCTGGCGCAGGCCCTCGGCCGTGGCCGTGCCGCCGACCTGGACCTGCAGCTGCGGCGTGGCCCCCTTGGCGGGAGGCCGCAGGCCGCCCGAGAGCTGCACCTCGCCGCCGAGCGCCTGAGCACGCACCTGCTCCAGTTCGAAACCGCGCTCGGAAAATTTCACGACGCCACGCGTCTGCGTCAGCGCCGGCGCCTCGCGCGCCACGCGCACCTCGTTGCCTGACAGCGTGATGCGGCCCTGCACCTGGCTTTTCGCCATGGCCTCGATGGGCAGGCGCAGCTGCAGCCGCAGCGAGGCGTCTCCCGCGCCGGTCATCGCGTCGAACATGCCTTCGGTGAGCTGCGCCACCTGCGAGCCGCGCACGAAGGACAGCATGTCGGCAAGTGGCCCGCGCACGTCACCCTGAACCTCCACCAGCGGCCGGGACAGGTCCGCGATCCGGGCGCTGACCTGCTGCACTTTCAGCAGCTTCGCCCCCTGGACGTGCCCTGTCGCGCCCTCCACGCGCATGCCCGCGCGGTCGAACACCAGCGAACCCGACAGCCCCGCCAGCGCCGGCCAGGGCTTGTCGCCCGGCTCGGCGAGCGCCGGCGGCACGTAGACCAGCGTGGTGTCCCTGACCTGCGCGGCGATGTGGAATTCACCGCTCTTGTCCTCGTCGAAGGGCAGATGGCGCAGATCGCCCTTGACGCGGAATTTCACGTCGCTGCTCGTGCCCGCGGTGATGGCATCGCGCACGTAGTGGCGCGCGTCGTCTCCGACGGTCAGCGGCAGGTAGCGGTACACGCGCGTGCCGTCGGCGCGTGTGAGGCTGCCCGAGAGATCGAGCACCCCGGGCAGGTAGGCCTCGTCGCCTTCGCCCGTGTGCCAGTGCAGCCGCGCCTGGCCCTGCGCATCGGCGTTGGCAAAGCGCAGGTCGTCGCTCTGCACCGCGATGTGCGCACCGTCGATCTGCCAGCGCACCGTGGCACCGAGAGTCTGCACCGGCACGCACGGGTCTTCAAAGACGCCCGGCAGCAGCAGCGCGCCGTCGGCGATCGACAGGCTGGCGCTGCCGCCCGCCTGCGTGAGCTCGAAGCTGCCTGCGGCGCCGCGCAGACCGAACGCCTTGGGCGAGCAATCGGCGGCGTTGGCGGCCAGCGCCAGCGCCGACACGCGCCCCTTGGCGCTGTAGCCGGTCAACGCATCCGGCGCGCCCTGCCAGCTCGCCTGCAGCTGTTGCACGCGCCCCTCTGGGGTGTAGCGCTCCAGCGCCTCGCGCAACTCGCGATCGAGCGGCACGCGTGTGGCAATGCGCGTGAGCAAGGCCAGATCAAGCACGTCGGCACGCAGCTCGCCGTGCTGCGCCGCGCCCGTGCCCTGTGTCCGCAAGGCCAGCGAGCCGCTTTGCCAGGCCAGCCCGTCATCGGTGAGGAAATGCAGGTCCCGCGCCGACAGATCGAGCCCCCCCGGCAGGGGCCGCAGCGTCACTCGCGCGCCCAGCTCATCGAGCGCCAGCGGCTGCAGGGCCCGGCTCCACTGCATGCGCACCTGCCGCAGCGCCACATCGGAGACCACGCGCTCGAGCCGCCCCTGGCGCATGTCGGCCCAGGCGCGCAGCGCGCCCTGACCCGCATCCAGCGTCACGCCGCGCAAGTCCACGTGGGGCGCGAGTTGCGCCAGATCGACATGGGGCCACTCGGCGTACCACTGGCCGCTCCAATGCGTCCAGGCCCTGCCCAGCGGATCCCACAGCGGCTCCTGCAGCTGCGCCCTGAGCGACAGCCGGTCGCCCCAGGACGCGGGCGGTGTCGCGTCCACGCGCAGCGCGTGGCGCCATGGGCCGCCGCGCAGCACCAGATTCACATCGCCGAACGTCACGGCGGGCTGCGCGCGCTGCTCGTCGAGCCACTGCACCTCGCCGCCCTGCACCACCACCTCGGCCTGCGACAGCAGCCAATCGAGCGCCGCGCCGTCCCCCTGAGCCCCCTGCACCGGCTGGCCCGCGACGAACAGGCGCCCGGCCGGGTCGCGGCGCAGCTGCAGCCGGGGCGCTTCGATGTAGAGCTGCTGCAATCCCAGGTGCAAGACCGAGCGCGGCGAGAGCGTGATCACCACGCGCGACAGGCGCAAGGCCTCGTGGCCCTGCGCATCGAGCAGCTGCACGCCCTGCAGCTCGAACGTGGGAAACACCCCCTCGCTGCGCGCCGACAGACGCTGCACCCGCACGGCAAGCCCCAGCAACTGCTGTGCCCGCTGTTGCAGCAATGGGCGGAAATCGTCGATACGCGGCACAATCCACAGATGCAGTCCTGCCCATGCCAGCGCCAGCATCAGCCAGAACGCCAGCAAGCCACCCAAAGCCCATCGTGCCGTACTCGCGAGAAAGGTGAGCCAGCGGGGGGAATGTGTGGACGCCTCGGTCATGACGTTGGGTTGCAATGTCAGGAATTATGACCCGCCGCCATTGAAGAGAGAGGCCACTCGCACCACCGCGCGGGCCAGCCCGATGATGACCCATGCCCCAGAGGCCACCACCCATGCGGGCGGCCTGGCCGCCCACTCACGTCTGTACCAGCGCCTTCACCGGCGCTACGACGAGGCGTGGTCGCTGCTTGCGCCGGGCATGCCGGGCCGCGAGGCGATGGCATCCGTGTGCGAGCAGCTGCTGGCGCAAGGCAGGGATCTCGCCAGCAGCCTGCGCATCCTGCGCCAGCTGGTGATCGAGCGCCTGATGGTGCTCGACTGCGAGCAGTCGGCGCCGCTCGATGGCGTCTGCAGGGCGCTCACCACCCTGGCCGAGGTGGCGCTGGACCGCGCCAGCGCGCAGGCACGCACCGAGCTGGACGCGCTGCACGGCGCGCCGCTGAGCCCCGAGGGCGAGCCGGTGCAGCTGTGGACCCTGGGCATGGGCAAGCTCGGCGGGCGCGAGCTCAACGTCTCCAGCGACGTCGATCTGATCTTCATCTACGAGTGCGACGGCGAGACGGCGGGCCTGGCCGACGGGCGCGGCAGGCTGTCCAACCACGAGTATTTCGTGCGCGCCGTCAAGCGCATCGGCGCGCTCATCGGCGAACAGACGGCCGACGGCTTCGTCTTTCGCGTCGATCTGGCGCTGCGCCCGCATGGCAACTCGGGGCCGCTGGCCATTTCCCTGCCCGCGCTGGAAGACTACCTGCGGTTGCACGGGCGCGAATGGGAGCGCTTTGCCTGGCTCAAGAGCCGCGTGGTCGCGCCGCGCGCCTGCCTGGCCTTGCCCAACGTGCAGGCGCTGCGCCAGGTGGTGCTGCCCTTCGTGTTCCGGCGCTACCTCGATTACGCCGTCTTCGACGCGCTCAGGGCGCTGCACCGCCAGATCCGGCAGGACGCGCAGCGCCGCTGCGCCGGCCACCCCGAGCGCGCCAACGACGTCAAGCTCTCGCGCGGGGGCATACGCGAGATCGAATTCACCGTGCAGCTGGTGCAGGTGGTGCGCGGCGGACAGTTCCCCGAGCTGCGCTGCCGACCCACGCTCGAAGCGCTCACGCGCCTGACCCGCGCCGGCCTGATGCCGGCCGAGAGCGGCGAGGCGCTGGCGCAGGCCTACGTGTTCCTGCGCCGCGTCGAGCACCGCATCCAGTACCTGGACGACCAGCAGACCCACGTGCTGCCCGTGAGCGACGAGGACGTGACCTGGATCGCGCACAGCATGGGCCTGGGCTGCTGCGAGTTCCTGCGCCAACTCGACACCCACCGCGAGCGCGTCGCGCACGAGTTCGACGAACTGCTGGGCGGCCCGCCCAAGAATTCCTGCTCCGGGCCCGGCTGCAAGCAGGCGGACGATGCGCCCGCCGACTGGGACGCCGTCCTGCAGCTTCAGCCCCCCGCCGTGGCCGCTCGCATACGCCAGTGGCGCGAGCAGCCGCGCGTGCAGCAGCTCAGCGACAAGGCGACGAGCCGCCTGCTGCGCATCCTGCGCCAGACCGGACTGTGGCTGCAGGACGGCAGCGCCACCGAGGCCGGAGCGCTGCGCCTGATAGCCTGGCTGGAGTTGCTGCTGCGCCGCGAGAGCTATCTGGCGCTGCTCGTGGAGCGTCCGCTGGTGCTGAACCGGCTCATTTCCCTGCTGGGCGCGGCGCGCTGGCCCGCGCACTACCTGCAGCAGCACCCTGGCGTGATCGACGAACTGGCGAGCGAGGCCCTGTTCGGCGAGCGCTTCGACGCGCAGGCCTTCCGCCAGGAGCTGCACGAGCGCCGCGCGGCGCTGGCCTCCACCAGTGAGGACGACGAGGAGGCGCTGCTGAACCTGCTGCGCCGCGCCCACCATGCCGAGGTGTTCCGCACGCTGGCGCGCGACGTGGAAGGGCGCCTCACGGTGGAGCAGGTAGCCGACGATCTTTCGCTGCTGGCCGACACGCTGCTCAGCGTCACCGTGCACTGGTGCTGGGAGCACTTCAAGGGCCGCCACCGCGAAGCGCCGCAGCTGGCCATCATCGGCTATGGCAAGCTCGGCGGCAAGGAGCTCGGCTACGGCAGCGACCTCGATATCGTCTTCGCGTTCGACGACACGGCCGACAACGCCCCGGAGCTGTACGCCGCGTTCGTGCGCAAGCTCATGTCCTGGCTCACCGTCAAGACCGGCGAGGGCGACCTCTACGAAATCGACACGCAGCTGCGCCCCAACGGCAATTCGGGGCTGCTCGTCACCTCGTTCGACGCCTACGCCGCCTACCAGCAGCAGCGTGGCAGCAACACCGCCTGGACCTGGGAGCACCAGGCGATGACGCGCGCGCGCTGCGTGCTCGGCTCCGAGGCGCTGCACGCGCGCTTCGACGCCGTGCGCGAGGCCGTGATCACCGCGCCGCGCGAACGGGCGCAACTGGCGCATGAAATCCTCGCGATGCGCGAGCGCCTGCGCGAGGCCCATCGCGCCAGCGGCGCGCTGTTCGACCTCAAGCATGGCCAGGGCGGCATGGTGGATGTGGAATTCGCCGTGCAATACCTCGTGCTCGCGCATTCGGCCACGCACGCCGGGCTGCGCGAGAACAAGGGCAACATCGGCCTGCTGGAGCGTGCCGAGCAGGCTGGCCTGTTGCCGCCCGGCGTCGGGCATGCGGCCGCCGACGCCTACCGCACGCTGCGCCAGGCGCAGCATCGCGCGCGGCTGAACGAAGAGCCCACGCGCGTGCCGCCGCAGCAACTGGCGCAGGAGCGCCGGGCCGTGCTGGCGCTGTGGAACGCCGTGTTCACCGCCCGGGAGAGCGCACCGGGTTGACCAGCCGAGGGTTTCCATGATTGCCGCGCCCATGATGCGAACGCAAGGATGCGCGACGCCGGCGACACCCGGGCCGCCGTTGTTTGCTGCAGCGCAACAACGCACCTCGTAAAATCCGCTGTTTGGCTGCAACCACGTGGGCACGCCTGATTCGGCGCACCCACGAGGCGCGCCCGTACCGCGATAGGCATACATGATCGAACTGCGGGACATCACCCAGATCTACCCCGGCCCGAACGGCCCCGTGACGGCGCTGCACGGCCTCAGCCTGCGGATCGCCGCGGGCGAGGTGTTCGGCATCATCGGGCGCTCGGGCGCGGGCAAGAGCTCGCTCGTGCGCGTCATCAATCTGCTCAACCGCCCGACGCACGGACAGGTACGGGTGGACGGGCGCGAGCTCACGCGGCTGTCCGAGGCCGAGTTGCGCGCCGCGCGCCGCGAGATCGGCATGGTGTTCCAGCATTTCAACCTGCTGTCCTCGCGCACGGTGTACGACAACGCGGCGCTGCCGCTGGAGCTCGCGGGCATGGCCCCGGCGGCGATCCGCGAGCGCGTGGTGCCGCTGCTGGAACTGGTGGGCCTGGCCGAACTGGCCGACCGCTACCCGGCACAGATTTCGGGGGGTCAGAAGCAGCGCGTGGGCATTGCGCGGGCACTGGCGAGCCGCCCCAAGGTGCTGCTCTCGGACGAGGCCACGAGCGCGCTCGACCCCGAGACCACGCGCTCCATCCTCGATCTGCTGCGCCGCGTCAACCGTGAGCTGGGCGTGACGGTGGTGCTCATCACACACCAGATGCAGGTGATCAAGCAGATCGCCGACCGCGTGGCGGTGATCGACGCCGGGCGCATCGTGGAAATGGGCCCGGTGCTGGAGCTGTTCACACGCCCGCGCGAGGCGATCACGCGCAGCCTGATCGACGAAATCGTGCCGCAGACGCTGCCCGCCGCCGTGCTCGCCCGCGTGCGCGCGCTCGACCAGGGCCTGGCGCAGGGCCGGGTCGGGCGCCTCGTGCGCCTGTCGTACGCGGGCGACCAGGCCTACGAGCCCATCCTCTCGCACCTGATCCGCGAGCGCGGGCTGGAGCTGTCCATCCTGCACGGTCAGATCGACGACATCCAGGGGCAGGCGTTCGGCTCGCTCGCCATTTACCTGAGCGGCACGCCCGCGGACATCGAGCACGCCACCGAGGACCTGCAGGCGCGCGGCGTGCTTGCGCAGGTGCAGGAAGCAGCGGTGACGGAGGATCGCCATGTTTGACAACTTCACTCCCATGATGCTCGCGCTCTTCGGCACCTCGCTGTGGGAAACCGTGGTCATGGTCGGCGTCTCGGGCGCGATCGGCGGCCTGCTGGGCATCCCGCTGGGCGTGTTCCTGCGCCTGACGGACCACAAGGGCATCCTGGGCAACCGCCCGGCCAACGTGGTGGTGGGCGGCCTCGTGAACGCGGTTCGCTCCACGCCCTTCATCATCCTGCTCGTGGCCATCATTCCGTTCACGCGCCTCGTCACCGGCACGTCGATCGGCACCTGGGCCGCGATCGTGCCGATGACCCTCGCGGCGGCGCCCTTCATCGCACGCCTGGTGGAGACGGCGCTGCGCGAGGTCGACGCGGGTCTGATCGAAGCGGCGCAATCGATGGGCGCGAGCACCTGGCAGATCGTCTGGAAAGTGCTGCTGCCCGAGGCGCTGCCCGGCATCGTCGCGGGGCTGACCATCGCGCTCGTGAGCCTGACCGGCTACTCGGCGATGGCGGGCGCGGTGGGTGGCGGGGGCCTGGGCGACCTCGGCATCCGCTACGGCTACCAGCGCTTCCTGCCGGACGTGATGCTGGCCGTGGTGCTGATCCTCATCGTCTTCGTGCAGGGGCTGCAGAGCCTCGGCGACTGGCTGGTGCGGCGCCTCACGCACCGCTGATCACAACCACGCGTCATGTACTCATGGCGCATGGATCGTTGTGCAGCGCAACATCGAAGGCTAGCATCGACGATCTGGATTTTTTCGAGGTTCATTCATGTATTCCAAGCGCTCCTTCCTGCAAGCCACCCTGGCGCTCGCCGGCGCCGCCACCCTGGGGCATGCCGCCCATGCCCAGGACAAGACCATCAAGATCGGCGTCACGGCCGGCCCGCACGCGCAGATCATGGAGCGGGTCAAGCAGGTGGCGGCAAAGGATGGGCTCAAAATCGACATCGTCGAATTCAGCGATTACGTGCAGCCGAACGCGGCACTGGCCTCGGGCGACCTGGACGCGAACAGCTACCAGCACAAGCCCTACCTGGACGCGCAGATCAAGGACCGGGGATACAAATTCTCGGTCGCCGCCAACACCGTGACCTTCCCGATCGGGCTCTATTCCAAGAAGATCAAGAAGCTCGCCGAGCTCAAGGAAGGCGCGCGCTTCGGCATCCCCAACGATCCGACCAACGGCGGACGCGTGCTGTTGCTGCTGCAATCGCAGGGCCTCATCAAGCTCAGGGAGGGCGCGGATCTGAAGGCGACGCCGCTGGATATCGTCTCCAACCCGAAAAAGCTCAAGTTCATCGAGCTCGATGCCGCCCAGCTGCCGCGATCGCTCGATGATCTGGACGCCTCGGCGATCAACACCAATTTCGCGATCTCCGCCGGGCTCGATCCCAGACGCGACGCCATCGCCATGGAAGACCCGAATGGTCCCTACGTGAACATCCTCGTCGTGCGCAGCGCCGACAAGGACGCGCCCTGGGTGGCCAAGCTGGTCAAGGCCTACCACAACGAGGAAATCCGCCGGTTCATCGACACCCAGTTCAAGGGCTCGGTCATCGCCGGTTGGTGATCGGCGCGGGGCGGGCGCCCCGCCTCGTCGACGCAGCCGCACGCCGTGGGCGGGGCCGTGTCCATGCGACACTCGGCGCTTTTGCACATCGACGGCGTATGCAGCGTCCCCTCCTGCCTCTCATCGCACTGGTCGCGTCGCTCTGGCTGACGGGTGGCCACGCCGCCGACACCCCCGCCAAGGCACAACCGGCGCTCACGGTCACCGTCACCACCCCCGTGCGCGGCCTGCTGGCCGAGCACCTGGCAGCCAACGGCAACATCGCCGCGTGGCAGGAAGCGGGCGTGGGCGCGGAAATCGGCGGCCTACGCATCGCACAGGTCCTGGCCAACGTGGGCGACACCGTGCGCAAGGGGCAGGTGCTGGCGCGCTTCGCCACCGACCTCGTCCAGGGCGACGTGGCGCAGGCACGCGCCGCGCTCCAGCAGGCGCAAGCGGCCGTGGCCGAAGCGCAGGCCAATGCGGCGCGCGCCCGGGCGCTCGCCGGCAGCGGCGCGATGAGCGCGCAGCAGATTCAGCAGTACGTCACGGCCGAGCAGAGCGCCACGGCCAGCGTGGCGGCGGCGCAGGCCGCCCTGGGCACCCAGCTGCTGCGCCTGAAGCACACCGAGGTGCTGGCGCCCGACAGTGGGGTGATCTCGGCGCGCCTGGCCACCGTGGGCGCGGTGGTGAACGCCGGCGCCGAACTGTTTCGCATGGTGCGCCAGGGGCGCCTGGAGTGGCGCGCGGAGGTGAACGCCTCCGACCTGTCGCGCCTGCGCGTGGGCACCCGCGCCCTGATCACGACCACGAGCGGCGCGCAGGTGCAGGGCAAGGTGCGCGTGCTCGGCCCGACGGTGGACGTGAGCACCCGCAACGCGCTGGTCTATGTGGACCTGCCCAGCCAGCCCGATCTGCGCGCCGGTCTGTACGCCAGCGGCGAGTTCCTGCTCGGCGACAAGCAGGCGCTGTCGCTGCCGCTGTCGAGCGTGGTGGTGCGTGACGGCTTTCCCAGCGTGTTCGAGTTGCAGGGGGGTGACCATGTGGCGCTGCGCCGCGTGCGCACTGGCCAGCGCGTGGGCGATCGCATCGAAATCACCCAGGGCCTGGCCGAGAATGCCCGCGTCGTCGAGCGCGGCGGCACCTTTCTGAACGACGGCGATCTGGTGCACGTGGTCACGGATTCTGAACAAAAACAGGATCAAAGCAACGCCAGTCAAGCGCGGACAGCTACGAAAACAAAGTAATCATGAACGTCTCTGCCTGGAGCATCCGCAACCCCGTTCCGGCGGCGATGCTGTTCGTGCTGCTCACGCTCGCGGGGCTGATGTCGTTCAGGTCCATGAAGGTGCAGAACTTTCCCGACATGGACCTGCCGGTGGTGATCGTCACCGCCATCCTGCCCGGCGCCGCGCCCGAGCAGCTCGAAAGCGACGTGGCGCAGCGCCTGGAAAACGCGATCGCCACCACGCAGGGGCTCAAGCACATCACGAGCACGCTGACCGACGGGCTGGTGACCATCGCCGCCGAGTACGTGCTGGAAAAGCCCGGCCAGGAAGCGGTGGACGACGTGCGCACGGCGGTGGCGCGCGTGCGCGCCGACCTGCCCGCCGACGTGCGCGACCCCATCGTCGCCAAGTTCGACCTCAACAGCCAGCCCATCCTCGCCTACGCGATCGCCTCCAGCCGCTGGGGCGACGAGGCGCTGTCCTGGTTCGTCGACGACACGCTGCAGCGGCGCCTGCTGGCCGTGCCCGGCGTGGGCGCGGTCACGCGCGTGGGCGGCGTGACGCGCGAGGTGCGCGTGCTGCTCGACCCTTTGAGGCTGCAGGCGCTGGGCGCCACGGCCGCCGAAGTCTCGCGCCAGCTGCGCCAGGTGCAGCTGGAGAGCGCGGGCGGACGCGCCGACCTGGGCTCGGGCGAGCAGCCCATGCGCACACTGGCCACGGTGCGCACCGCCGAGGAGGTGGCACGCATCGAGATTGCGCTATCGGGCGGGCGCAAGGTGCGGCTGGACCGGCTCGCCAGCGTCAGCGACACCTTCGCCGAGCCGCGCGCCGCGGCGCTGCTGGGTGACCAGAAGGTCATCGGTTTCGAGATTTCGCGCAGCAGGGGCGCCAGCGAAGTCGAAGTGGGCGCGGGCGTGCAGAAGGTGCTGGAAAAGCTCCAGGCCGACTACCCGCACCTGCAGTTGACCAAGACGGTGGACTTCGTCGACATCGCACAGGACGAGTACGACAGCTCGATGCGCCTGCTCTACGAAGGCGCGCTGCTGGCGGTGGTTGTCGTCTGGCTGTTCCTGCGCTCGGCGCGCGCCACGCTGATCTCGGCCGTGGCGCTGCCGCTGTCGATGATTCCCGCCTTCGTCGGCATGCAGTATCTGGGCTTCACGATCAACATCCTCACGCTGCTCGCGCTCTCGCTCGTCGTCGGCATCCTGGTGGACGATGCGATCGTCGAGGTCGAGAACATCGTGCGCCACCAGGGCATGGGCAAGACGCCGTACCAGGCGGCGATGGAGGCGGCCGACGAGATCGGGCTGGCCGTCGTCGCCACCACCTTCGCGCTGATCGCGGTGTTCCTGCCCACCGCCTTCATGAGCGGCATCCCGGGGCGCTTCTTCAAGCAGTTCGGCTGGACCGCGGCGCTCGCCGTGTTCGCCTCGCTCGTGGTCGCGCGGCTGCTCACGCCCATGATGTGCGCCTACCTGCTCAAACCGGTCAAGCAGGCGCACCGGGAGCCGCGCTGGCTCAGGCTGTACATGCACGCCGTCGGCTGGTGCCTGCACCACCGCTTCACCACGCTGGTGCTGGCGCTGCTGTTTTTCGTCGCCTCGCTCGCGCTCATTCCGCTGCTGCCCTCGGGCTTCATGCCGGCCGACAACAACGCGCAGACGCAGGTGAACCTGGAGCTGCCCCCGGGCACGCTGCTGCCCGAAACCGAGGCGCTGGTGCTGCAGGCGACCCAGCGCGCGATGGGCGTGGGCCACATTGAGACCATCTACAGCACCATAGGCGGGGGCAGCGCGGGCTCGGACCCGCTCACGGGCAGCGGCGCGGCCGATCCGCGCAAGGCCACGCTCACGCTGCGCATGACGGCGCGCGAGCAGCGCCCGCCCAAGCAGGAAATCGAGAAACGCCTGCGCGAGGTGATGCGCGACCTGCCGGGCGCGCGCGTGCGCGTGGGCCTGGGCGGCTCCAACGACAAATACATGATGACGCTCAGCAGCGACGACCCGGCCATGCTCGACCGCGTGGCGCGCGACGTCGAGCGCGGCATCCGCACCATTCCCGGCATCGGCGGCGTGACCTCCACCGCCAGCCTGGTGCGTCCGGAAATCTACGTGCGCCCCGACTTCGCGCGCGCCGCCGACCTCGGGGTGACGAGCAGCGCGATTGCCGAAACCCTGCGCGTGGCCACCGTGGGCGACTACGAGCAGAACCTGGCCAAGCTCAACGTCGCGCAGCGCCAGATCCCCATCCTCGTGCGGCTTGACGACGCGGCGCGCGAGGACCTGCACGTGCTCGAACGCCTGACGGTGCCGGGCCAGAAGGGACCGGTGCGCCTGGGCGAGGTGGCCACGCTTTCGATGTCGGGCGGCCCGGCGGTGATCCGGCGCTACGACCGCTCGCGCAACGTGCGCTTCGAGATCGAACTGGGCAGCCGGGGCTTGGGCGAGGTGACGCAGGCCGTGCGCGCGCTGCCCGCGGTGGCGCAGATGCCGTCGAGCGTGCACCTCGTGGACGTGGGCGACGCGGAGATGATGACCGAACTCTTCGGCAGCTTCGGCATCGCCATGCTCACCGGCGTGGTGTGCATCTACATCGTGCTCGTGATGCTGTTCAAGGACCTGCTGCAGCCCTTCACCATCCTCGTGGCGCTGCCGCTGTCGCTCGGCGGCGCCTTCGTCGCGCTGATGCTCGCGCACCAGAGCTTTTCCATGCCCTCGCTCATCGGCCTGGTGATGCTCATGGGCATCGCCACGAAGAACTCCATCCTGCTCGTCGAGTACGCGATCACGGCGCGGCGCGAACTCGGCATGGGGCGGCTCGACGCGCTGCTGGACGCCTGCCACAAGCGCGCGCGCCCCATCATCATGACGACGCTGGCCATGGGCGCGGGCATGACGCCGATCGCGCTCGGCCTGGGCAGCGCCGACATGAGTTTTCGCTCGCCCATGGCGATGGCCGTGATCGGCGGGCTGCTGACCTCCACGGTGCTGAGCCTGCTGGTGGTGCCGGCGGTGTTCACCTACGTCGATGATTTCGCGCAGTGGATCAAGCGCCTCACCGGCTCGCACGGGCATGCGGGCGCACGGGCGCACCCGGCCGGGGATCACGCTCCGCCGGGTACACCGACATGAATCTGGTTGCGATCGACATCGATTCCCTGCCCCTGGGCCAGCCGCTGCCGTTCGCACTGCGCTCGGCCAGGGGCACGCTGCTGGCGCCACGCGGCTACACCATCGCCTCGCGCGAGGAACTCGACAGTCTCAACGGACGCGGCATAGCCATCTGCGTGGACACCGACGAAGCCTCCGCCAGCCACCGCAACTTCATGAACCAGCTGCAGCAGATGCTGCGCAAGGACACGCCGCTGGGGGAGATCGCGGCGATGAAGCTCTCGCTGTCGGGACGTGCCGCGCAGCCCGCCAGCCACGATGGCCCGCCCGACTGGCGCGAGCTGCAGCAGCGCGCCACCCAGTTGCTGTACACGCCCATGCAGCCGCAATTCCCGGACCACCTCGCCCGCCTGGTGGTCGAGCTCGATCAGCTCTGCCGCGACAACCCGGACGCGGCGCTGCTGGCGCTGATCTTCCTCTCGGGCCAGCAGCCGCACCAGTACAGCGCCACGCACGCCATGCTCGTCGCCTGCGCCGGCATGCTGACCGCGCGCCAGACGCTGCAGTGGCCCGACGCCCAGGTGCTGGGGCTGGGCCACGCGGCGCTCACGATGAACGTGGCCATGGCCGAGCTGCAGGACACGCTGGCACGCCAGACCGAGGCGCTGACAGGCGAGCAGCTTCGGGTCATCCAGGAACACGCCCACCGGTCCGAGGCGCTGCTGCGCCAATGCGGCGTGCGCGATGCGGTTTGGCTGCAGGCGGTGCGCCAGCACCACCAGCTCGCCAGCGGTCCGCTGGCCGAGCAGGACGCGGCCGGGCAGATGGCCCGGCTGATCCAGCGTGCCGACGTGTTCGGCGCCCGCATCGCGCCGCGCGCCACGCGCCGCGCCATGCCCGTCACGGCCGCCGTGCAGGCCAGCTACTACAACGAGCGGCGCGAGGTGGACGAGGCCGGCGCGGCGCTGCTGCGCACGCTGGGCGTGTATCCGCCGGGGGCGTTCGTGCGCCTGGCGAGCGACGAGATCGCCGTGGTACTGCGCCGCGGCGCCAGCGCCACCACGCCGCGCGTGGCGGTGGTGATCGGCCGCTCGGGCATGCCCACGGGCGAGCCCATCCCGCGCGACACGGCGCAGGCGGCGTACAAGATCACCGCGTCGCTGGCACCCCACGAGGTGCGTCTGCAGGTGTCGCTTCAGAGACTGCTGAAGCTGCCCTGAATCCTCGAAATCCGTTTGCGGACGTTGGAACTTTCGATTTCCCGGATGCTCATAAACCGGGTGAACCGCAGCGGGCATTCTGCTGTAGCATATGTAAGAGGTAGTAAACGATTTACGGCTGCGAAGTCTTCCGGCTTGTCCGGTTGCCCTCCTGAAGCGTCCTCTCCTCCCTCCCTCTCTTCTTTCGTTTCAGGACGCTTCGCGGCTTTTTCTACAAAGACACAAAGCCCGCCACCCGATTTCCGGGGGCGGGCTTTGTTGCTTGACAGCAGCCCAAGGGGCGCTGCGCTATTGCAGGCGCGGCCGGGTGTCGATGAAGCTCTGGCGCTGTTCGAGCTTGTCAAAGAGGCGCGCGAGATTGGCGTGCTCGCCGCGCCAGTCGATCTCGGGCAGACGAAACGCCAGCCAGCCCAGCGCGCAGCCCACGGCCACATCGGCCAGGCTCATGTAGATGCCGGTGCAAAACACCTTGTCACCCAGGCCCTGGTCGATGGCACGCAGGCCCGCGCGCACCTTGGAGAGCTGCCGGTCGATCCACGCCTGGCTGCGCTCGCCCTCGGCGCGCCCGGCCCAGTTGGCTTCCAGCCAGGCCAGCACCCCGGCGTCGAGCACGCCGTCGGCCAGTGCCTCCCAGGTCTTGACCTCGGCGCGCTCGCGGCCCGGGGGCGCAATCAGCCGACCGACCGGCGAGAGCGTGTCCAGGTACTCGACGATCACGCGCGAATCGAACATCGCATCGCCCCCATCGAGCACCAGGCAGGGCACCTTGCCCAGCGGATTGGAGTGTCCGATGGCCGTCTGATCCGACCAGACGTTGTCCAGCTCGAACTGGTAGTCGAGCTTTTTCTCGGCCAGCACCACGCGCACCTTGCGCACATAAGGGCTGGTCAGGGTTCCGATGAGCTTCATGGGGCGGTGATCGCGGCACCGACGCGACCGCAGCTGTTGGCGAAGCAGTCATTCTATGGTGATGTCCCTCCTACAATCGCCGCCCATGGAACTCTCGAGCCTGACCGCACTTTCCCCCCTGGACGGGCGCTACGCCGCCAAACTGACCGCCTTGCGTCCCCTGATGAGCGAAACCGGCTACATGCACCGGCGCGTGCAGGTGGAGGTGGCATGGTTCATCGCGCTCTCGGACGCGGGTTTCACCGAATTCGCTCCTCTATCAAGAGCTGCTCGCGATTATCTGCAGGGCCTCGTGGCTGAATTTAATGCCGAAGATTGCGCGGCGATCAAGGCCATCGAAAAAACCACCAACCACGACGTGAAGGCCGTCGAATACTGGATCAAGGCCAGCTTCGAGGGCCACCCCGAGCTGCTGGCGGCCGCCGAATTCGTGCACTTCGCCTGCACCAGCGAGGACATCAACAACACCAGCCACGCGCTGCAGATCAAGAGCGCGCGCGACGCGGTGCTGGCGCCCGCGCTGCAGGCCATCATCGACAAGCTGCGCGCCATGGCGCACCAGTACGCCGCCGTGCCCATGCTCAGCCGCACGCACGGCCAGACCGCCAGCCCCACCACCGTCGGCAAGGAACTCGCCAACGTGCTCGTGCGGCTGGAGCGTGCCGCGCGCCAGGTCGCCGATGTGAAGATCCTCGCCAAGATGAACGGCGCCGTGGGCAACTACAACGCGCATCTGGCCGCCTGGCCGGATTTCGACTGGGAGGCGTTCGCCCGCAGCGTGGTCGAGGTGCCCGAACCTCGGGGTTTGGGGCTCACGTTCCAGCCCTATTCCATCCAGATCGAGCCGCACGACTACATGGCCGAGCTGTTCGACGCCATCGCGCGCGCCAACACCATCCTGATCGATTTTTCGCGCGACGTCTGGGGCTACGTGAGCCTGGGCTACTTCAAGCAAAGGCTGAAGGCGGGCGAGATCGGGTCGTCCACCATGCCGCACAAGGTCAATCCCATCGACTTCGAGAACGCCGAAGGCAACCTGGGCCTGGCCAACGCCCTGTTGCGCCATCTGGCGGAAAAACTGCCGATCAGCCGCTGGCAGCGCGACCTGACCGACTCCACCGTGCTGCGCAACATCGGCGTCGCGCTGGGCTACGCGGTGCTGGCCTACGGCTCTTTGACGACGGGGCTGAACAAACTGGAACTGAACGAGGCCGCCCTCGCCGAGGACCTCGACCACGCCTGGGAGGTGCTCGCCGAGCCCATCCAGACCGTGATGCGTCGCTTCGCCGTGCCCGGTGCCTACGAAAAACTCAAGGCCGTGACGCGCGGCCACACGGTGACGCGCGAAGCGCTGCACGAACTGATCCGCGCACTGGAAATTCCGCAGGCCGAGAAAGACCGGCTGCTGGCGCTGACGCCGTCGGCCTACGTGGGCAAGGCGGCGGAGCTGGCGCGCCGCGCCTGACGGCCTCTCAAGGTTCGCGCCGGCCATTCCTGGCGTCATGCGAAATCGGGCTCCAGCGCTTATCCGGCAAGCGCCAGAAGCTACGTTTCCGATACTTCACCATGAAGACCCAGTACTACACCGCAACCAGCCTCGATGGATTCATCGCCACCGAAGACGATTCGCTGGAATGGCTTTTTGCGCTGGGCGACCTGAGTGGCTCCAGCTACCCGGCATTCATATCCGAAGTGGGCGCCTTGGCCATGGGGTCGGCGACCTTCGAATGGATGGTGCGCAACGCCGAAAAGATGGTGACTGAAACCGGCTCGCCGTGGCCGTACGCTCAACCGGCCTGGGTATTTTCCAGCCGCGAACTTCCAGCCGTCGAGGGCGCCGACATCCGCTTCGCTCATGGGGATGTGCGCCACGTCCACGCCGCCATGCGTGCCGCTGCCGGCGACAAGAACATCTGGGTCGTGGGCGGCGGAGATCTCGCAGGCCAGTTCCATGATGCCGGCCTGCTGGACGAGCTGATCATCCAAATCGGCTCAGCCACGCTGGGCCAAGGCAAGCCGCTGTTTCCCCGCAGAGTGCTCAGTCCCACCCTGCGCTTGACGTCGGTTCATCACATGGGCGCGGGCATGGCCGAATTGCGCTACGCGGTGCACAAGGGCGATGCCCACTAGGGCCTGTTCCGCACGAATTTAAAGTCAAATCGGGTCGTACCGCCCGCCAATTCTTCGCAAGAAGCTATCAAAACCATATTCAACCGCGCCGCCCCATGGCACTCAAATCCACCATCTTCAAGGCCGAGCTGCAGCTCGCGGACATCGACCACGGCTGCTACACCGATCTTTCGCTGACGCTGGCGCGCCACCCGAGCGAGACCGACGAACGCATGATGGTGCGCTTGGCGGCGCTGGCGCTCAACGCGCACCAGGTGCAGGATCTGTGCGGCGGTGATGCGCGCATCGGCTTTGGCGCGGGCCTGTCCAGCCCCGACGAGCCCGACGTGCTGCTGCAGGACTACACCGGCCGCGCGCGGCTGTGGATCGAGGTCGGCCAGCCCGAGGAGAAGGCGCTGTCCAAGGCCTGCTCCAAGGCGGACACGGTGCTCGTCTATGCCTACGGCCCGGCGGCCGAGGTCTGGTGGCGCGGCGCGCAGGACAAGCTCGCGCGCCTGGACAAGCTCGGCGTCTGGCGCATTCCCGCCGCCGAATCGATCGCCCTCGCGGGCTTGGCCGAGCGCAGCATGCAGCTGCAGGCGACGATCCAGGAAGGTCAGCTCACGCTGTCGAGCCAGACGGCCAGCGTGACGCTGGAGCCGGTGCGCTGGAAATAAACGCGTTTTCTACCTGGAAACACTGCACAACAAGCGCGAGCAGCTATCAAAACCATTACCCCTGCGGCCACTTCCAGAACGCGAATGCACCCGCGAGCAGCAGCGCGCTCATCGTCAGCAGCGCGGCGGTGAAGGGCTCCACGCCGAAGCCGGGGGCCAGGCCGGCGGCGACGCCGCTCACCGACTGCATCAGCGAGACACCGAGGAACATCGCCATGGTCAGCAGCGACAGCGCGCGCCCGCGCACGGCGGCGGGGTAGCTGGCATGCACATAGCCGTACTGCAGCACCATGTAGCCCGAGAGCAGGCCGAAACAGATCGCCAGCAGCACATCGGCCCAGGCCACGCGCACGAGCGCCATGGTGGCGATCAGCAGCGCCACCACCGCGGCCATCAGGACGAGCCAGCGGCGCAGCCCGCGCCCGGCAGGCGCGATGCGGCCGAAGAGCGCCGGACTGCCAATGCTCGCCAGCGTCATCGCCAGCGCCACGTTGCCGCTTTGCACCAGCGAAAAATCGAACCGGTCCACCAGCAGTGGCCCGAGCCACAGCCCCCGGATGGTGATGTAGGTGGCGTAGGCGACGAGCGCATAGGCCACCAGACCACGCGTGTACGGCAGTCTGAAGAGCGCCATCAGCCCGGTGAGCGCGGCCATGGGCGAAGGCCGGCGCGCCGGCGCGCCGGGCGGCGGTGCGGGCTCGTGCACGCGCCAGAAGATCCACAGCCAGGTCAGCAGCGCCACGACCGCGAGCACGCCAAAGCCCCAGCGCCACGAGGTACGCGCGATCAGCCAGGCCAGCGGCGTGGCCGTGAGCAGCATGCCGCTATAGCCTATGCTCATCACCGTGCCCGACACCGGCGTGAAGCGCGCAGGCGCGAAGTGGCGGCTGATGAAGACGGTGCAGACGAGGAAAGCGGGCGCGCAGCCGGTGCCGATCAACAGCTGCCCCCACATCAGCGCGCCGTAGCTGCCGGCCTGCGACGAGAGCGCCGCACCCGCGATGGTCAGCGGAAACGCCAGCAAAATGGTGCGGCGCACGCCCCAGACGTCCAGCGAAATGCCCATCGCCACCTGCATCACGCCGAAGGCGAAGTGGTAGGCGGCCGACCAGTTGCCCAGCTGCTGCGCGCTCAGGCCCAGGTCTTGCGTGAGCGGCGGCCCCATGATGGCCGCGAGCGAGCGAAACGCCTGGCTCAGGATGAAGGCGCACGAAAGCGCCAGCAGCATGCCCCAGGCGGCGCGCGAGGAAAGCGGCGCGGCGGGCGGGTTCATCGGGGCATCAGCGCGCCGCAGTTCCAGCACTGCTCGAAACCGCCCTCCACCATCTCGCCGCAGGCGGGGCAGCACCAGCGCCGCTGCGGCAGGTGCTGCAATGCATCGAGCAAGGCACGGGCGCGCTCCAGATGTTCCTCGTGCTCCAGCCAGATCTCGGGCAGGCATTCGCTGGGCGGCAGCTGCCCCGCAGCCGAGCTCAGGTACTGGCGCTGCACGGTGGCGCGCAGGCCCGCTTCGCACAGCAGGTCGCACCAGACGGTGGCGATCGCGATGTTGGGAGCTTGGGTGAGGCGTTGCACGTGCAAAAGCGTTGAACGGGGTTCAGCAATCATAGGCCGCTTGTGGTCTAATCCCACCCCTTCAAGGGGGAGTAGCTCCCCGCCGATGGGGTGCTCTTGCTCCACCGGCGATTGGCACGGTCGTCATCACGAAGCGCTGGCGCGCTTCCGGCCTGCCAGGCGCGGCCAGGCTGCGTCGAGCAAGACCCTTGAGCCCCGGGTTTTCCGTGCGCGGCTCAAGGTGTCCCTGCCTGCAGAAATAGCGGCAACACCGCGAGTGGCTCCGGTTGCCCATAATCATCGGCCAGCCTGCGTATGCGGGGTTGGCGGGTACTCAGGACAGCCACCATGGATCTGGAATTTTTCCTGCACGCGCCTTTCTGGATTGCGCTCGGACAGCTCATCATCATCGACATCCTGCTCGGCGGCGACAACGCGGTGGTGATCGCGCTCGCCTGCCACAAGCTGCCGCCCAAGCAGCGCACGCAGGGTATCGTCTGGGGCACGGCGGCGGCCATCGCACTGCGCGTGGTGCTCATCATCTTCGCGATGACGCTGCTCACGCTGCCGTTCCTCAAGATTGTGGGCGCGGTGCTGCTGATCTGGATCGGCGTCAAGCTCATCGTGCCGCAGGAAGAGGGGCACGAGACCATCCAGAGCAGCGACAAGCTGATGGCGGCCATCAAGACCATCGTCGTGGCCGACGTGGTGATGAGCCTGGACAACGTGATCGCGATCGCCGCCGCGGCCAAGAATGCAGGGCAGTCGCACGAGCTGGTGCTGGTCATCCTGGGCCTGCTGATCTCGGTGCCCATCATCGTCGGCGGCTCGCAGCTCGTGATGCGCATCATGGAGCGCTTCCCGGTGGTGATCGTGCTCGGCGGCATGCTGCTGGGCTGGATCGCGGGCGGCATGCTGGTGACCGACCCGGTCTTCACCCACCCGGATCAGTGGCTGTGGGCGCCCAAGTTCGGCACGCTCGATGCCAATGGCATGGCGCAGGTGCACAGCGCGCTGTACTACGGTGCCCACCTGGCGGGGGCGCTGCTGGTGCTGGCCCTGGGCAAGTGGTTGCTGGCCCGCGGCAAGAAGGGGGCAGCGCACGCTTCGTGAGCGATGCTATGCTGATGTGATGCGCATCCTCTTCAAATGGGCCCTGCACGCGGTGGCGCTGCTGTGCGTGGCCTACCTCTACAGCGGCGTCGAAGTGCACAGCTTTGGCGCTGCGCTGGGCGCGGCCTTCGTGATCGGCCTGCTCAACACCCTGCTGCGCCCGCTGCTCGTCATTCTGACGCTGCCGGTCACCATCGTCACGATCGGGCTGTTCCTGTTCGTGATCAACGCGCTGATGTTCTGGGCCGCGTCGGGTCTGCTGGGCGACGGCTTTCAGGTGCGCGGCTTTGGCGCCGCGCTGATCGGCTCGGTGATCTATTCGGCGCTGGGCTTACTGATCGAGGCGGCGCTCACGCGTCTGTTCGTCCAGAAGTGATTTGACGGCGCGCAGGCGCGTGTCGATGATCGAGGCCTCGATGTAGTCCTGCGAACCGGCGCTCTTGCGCGCCAGGTCCTGCCCCGCGCGAAAGCGGTCCACGGCCCCGGCGTAATCGTAGTGCGCCACCTGCGCCTCGGCCTCGGCGCGGATGGCGCGCAGCATCTGCCCATCGGCGCGCCAGACCTGCGCCAGCGCCTGCCAGACGGCGCCGTCATGCGGGTGCATGGTCACCCAGGTCTGCAGCGCCCCCGCCATGGGCGCAGCCTCGCCCGTGGCCAGCAGCGCCTGCGTGTGCGCCAGCATTTCGGGGCGCGGCTCTTTTTCGGCGGCAGGCCCCAACACCTTGAGCGCGCCCTGGGCATCCCCGGAGGCGAGCGCCAGCTCGGCGTCCATCAGGCGGGCCTGCCGCTGCGCGTCGCCGTTGCCGCGCACATCGCCCTGCAAGGCCGTGAGGATCGTGCGTGCAACGGGGTATTCGTTCAGCTGCTCGGCGGCCAGCACGGCCTGCGTGCGCGTGCTGACGCGCGCGGACAGGGAGCGCTGCGACAGGCGCGCATCCTGCGCTTCGTTCACCCACTGGCGCCACAGATCGATGCCGGGACGCATCAGCACGCGGGCACGCCCGACCATCATGGCGTGCGCCAGGGGCTCGGGCGGCGCGGCCGGCAGGTCCTTGGGCAGGCGGCTGTGCATGTCGGCGATGCGCTGGCTCGTGAGCGGGTGGCTGCGCAGCCAGGGCCAGCTGCCGTTGTCGTTCAGGCGATTGGCCGCCTGCAGCTTGTCGAACATCTGCACAAAGCCCTGCGGCGCAAAGCCCGCAGGCTGCATCAGCGAAAAGCCCATGCGATCGGCCTCGCGCTCCATGCCGCGCGAGAAGTTGAGCTGGTTCTGCACCGCCAGCGCCTGCCCGCCCACCATCAGCGCCTGCCCGGCATCGGGGCTGCGCCCGGCGACGATGGCACCCAGGATCATCGCGCCTATCATGAGCGGCGTGGCGCGCTTGTCCTGCGCGATCAGGCGCGAGATGTGCCGCTGCGTCACATGGCTCAGTTCGTGCGCGAGCACCGAGGCGAGCTGATCGGGCGTATCCACCACCGCAAGCAGGCCCAGATGCAGGCCGAAGAAGCCGCCGGGCAGCGCAAACGCGTTCACCGTGCGGTCGCGGACCAGCAGGATCTTCCAGGCAAAGCGCTCGTGCATTTCCGGCGTCATCTCGCCGCTCGCGAGCGCTGCCTTCACCAGGCGGTCGAGCACGCCCTGGGCGTATTCCTGCAGCACCGGGTCCTGAACATAGCTCGGGTCCCGGTAGAGTTCGGTGACGATGCGCTCACCCAGCTGGCGTTCGCTCGCCAGCGACATTTCGTCCCCCTCGCCCAGCGACGGCAGGCCCTGGGCCCGCGCCGCCGTGGACAAAAGCGCCAAGAGTGCTATTGCGAAGATAGCTGTTAACGCTTGCCTGAATTGGGCTAGGTCCACTTTTTGCTTTAAATCTCTCACGCCGTGCCTTGAGGCTTGTGATCACGCACAGCCGTATGATGCCCGCTCCGTGTGAAGGTTTCCCCACTCGCCCGCGCATGCCAGACACCGCTCTCACCCACTTCGACGCCCAGGGCCAGGCCCACATGGTCGATGTCGGCGCCAAGCCCGCGACGCACCGCATCGCCATCGCCAGCGGCCGCATCCGCATGCAGGCCGCCACGTTCGCGCTGATCGACTCGGGCAGCGCGAAGAAGGGCGACGTGCTGGGCGTGGCGCGCATCGCCGGCATCATGGCGAGCAAGAAGACGGGCGAGCTGATCCCGCTGTGCCACCCGATCGCGCTCACGCGCGTGGCGGTGGACTTCGAACTGCTCGCAGAGCACCACGCCGTGCAGTGCACCGCCCGCACCGAAACCGTGGGGCCGACAGGCGTGGAGATGGAGGCGCTAACCGCCGTGCAGGTGGCGCTGCTCACCATCTACGACATGTGCAAGGCGGTGGACCGCGCGATGGTGATCGAGGACGTGCACCTGCTGGAGAAGCACGGCGGCAAGTCGGGCAGCTTCGTCAACGCCGCCTGAACGGTCTAACGGTCCTACTGCGGCAGCGCGCGCTCCAGCAGCGCCTGCACGTCAAAGCTGCGCAGATCCACCGCCCCGGCCACGCGCCCGCCCAGCGCGTGCTCGCCCAGCCGCGTGGCGATGAAGGCATCGGCCACGAAGGCGGGCGCATGCTGGCGCAGCAGGCAACCTTGGGCCAGCAGCACCAGCCGCTGCACGAAGACGCGGCCCAGCGCTTCCAGTTCCTCGGGCGCCATGCGCACCATCGCGGCGAGCGACTGCATCAGAGCCTTCAGGCGCGGCTCGCCCTGCGCAACGGAGGCCAGTTCCCCTAGCAGCGCCTGCGCCGCCTCGGGCTCGCGCGAGAGCGCGCGCAGCACATCCAGGCACATGACATTGCCCGAGCCTTCCCAGATGGAGTTGACCGGCGCCTCCAGAAACAGCCGCCCGACGATGCCGTCCAGAATGTAGCCGTTGCCGCCCAGCACCTCCATGGTCTCGCCGGTGAGTTCCACGGCGCGCTTGCAGACCCAGAACTTGGCGGCGGGCGTCATCATGCGTTTCCAGGCGCGCTCGGCGGGCGTGTCGTCGCGCTCGTAGGCCCGCGCCAGGCGCATCAGCAGCACCAGCGCCGCCTCGCTCTCCAGCGCCATGTCGGCGAGCACCGCGCGCATCAGCGGCTGCTCGGCGAGCGCCTTGCCGAACGCGTGGCGCTCGCGCGCGTAATGAACCGCCTGCACCAGCGCCTGGCGCAGGATGGCGCTGCTGCCCACCACGCAATTGAGGCGCGTGAAGGTCGCCATCTCGATGATGGTGCGTATGCCCTTGCCTTCCTCGCCCATGAGGATGCCCCAGGCGTCGTTGAATTCCACCTCGCTGCTGGAATTGCTTCGGTTGCCCACCTTGTCCTTCAGGCGCTGGATGTGGACCGCGTTCTTCGTGCCGTCCGGGCGCCAGCGCGGCACGTAGAAGCAGGCGAACGGCCCGCCCTCGCCCACGCGCGCGACCACCAGGTGCGCGTCGCACATCGGCGCCGAGAAGAACCACTTGTGCCCGCGCAGCAGGTAGCCCTGCCCGCGTCCGCCCGCGGCTATGGGCGTGGCCACGGTGGTGTTGGCGCGCACGTCCGAGCCGCCCTGCTTTTCGGTCATGCCCATGCCGACCCAGAGGCTCTCCTTTTGTGTCGCCGGCAGGTCGCGCGGGTCGTAGGCGTCGCTGTAGAGCTTGCCGCCAAGCTCGCTCCAGAGCGCCTCCTCGCGCTTGATGAGCGGAATGCAGGCCTGCGTCATCGTCGCGGGGCACAGCGTGCCCTGCTCGATCTGGCCATGCAGATAAAAACCCGCGGCCCAGGCCGTCCAGCGGCCCGCGCGGCGCTCCTTGAAGGTGAGCGAGATCAGGCCCTCGCGCCGGTACATCGCCATGAGCTGGTGCCAGCTCGGATGAAACTCCACCTGATCGATGCGCCGCCCGCGCGCATCAAACGCATGCAGCTCGGGCGTGTGGCGGTTGGCCATGGCCGCGAGCTCATAGGTGTCGGCCTGGCCCAGCAGCCGCGCGTAGTCCGAGAGCTGGGGCATGGCCCATTCGGCGCCGTCGCGCCGCAGCGCCTCGGCGAGCGCCGGATCGGTGGCCAGCAGGTCGTAGTCGTGCAGCTCCGGAACCTGGTTGAAAACATCGTGGGTAGACCAAGCCATGTGCGCCTCCTTGCTTGCACTGCCGCCGCCCACACAAGGTCAATCACCGGGGCGTGCCTGAAACCGCCGCGCCAGCGCGGCGCAGGTCATGAGCTGCACCTGGTGGTAGACCATGAGCGGCAACAGCAAGGGCCCCATGGTGCCACCGGCGAACAGCACCTGCGCAATAGGCACACCGGTGGCCAGGCTTTTCTGCGAGCCGCCAAAGAGCGCCGTGATGCGGTCTGCCATCGCGAACCCGAGCCATCCCGTGGCCCAATGGCAGGCCACGAGCGCCACCGCCAGCACCAGGGCGCACACGAGCACGAGCAGCACCAGGCGCGTGAGCGGTAGCTGCTGCCAGATGCCATCGACGACGGCCTTGCTGAACGCGGTGTAGATCACGAGGTAGATCGAGGACTGATCGACGTGCCTGAGCACGCCCCGGTGGCGGCCGACCCAGCCCGCGATCCAGCGGCGCGCCAGTTGCCCGGCGACAAAGGGCAGCAGCAGCTGCACCGCCACGCGCGCCAGCGCCTGGCCGAAATCGATGCCCTCCACGGCCGAGCCCAGCAGCGCGAGCACCAGCGCGGGCGTGACGAAGACCCCGAGCAGGCTCGACACCGCCGCCGCGCAGACCGCGGCCGAGACGTTGCCGCGCGCCAGAGACGTGAGCGCGATGGCCGATTGCACCGTGGACGGCAACACGCAGAAATAGAGCACGCCGCGCGCCAGTTCCGGCCCCAGCAGCCTCACGAGCAGCGGCTGCGCCGCCCAGCCCAGCAGCGGAAAGCCGATGAAGGTGATCGCCAGAACGAAGCCGTGCAGCCGCCAGTGCGCGAGGCCCTGCAGCACCGCCGAGAACGAGAGCTTGGCGCCATGCAGGAAGAACAGCAGCGCGATGGCCGCGTTGGTGAGGCCGCCCGCCCAGCGCGCCGCCTCGCCCCTCACCGGCACCACGCTCGCGAGCGCAATGAGCGCGACCAGCGTCAGGACGAAGGCGTCCGGCAGCCAGCTCGGTCGGCGCATCGTGGGGACAGGTCAGGGCGCCAGCGGCAGGCTGCGCTTGTGGCCGCTCGCGTCGTAGGTCGCGATGATGCGCGCCGCCGCCCGCTCGCTCACGGGCTCACCGTGCAGGAAGGCGTCGATCTCGGCATAGGTGACGCCGTACGCCACCTCGTCAGGCTTGCCCGGCGCGAGGTTCTCCAGGTCGGCCGTGGGCGTCTTGTCGACCAGATGCGCCGGGGCGCCCAGGTGGCGCGCGATGGCGCGGACCTGCCCCTTCACGAGGCCCGTGAGCGGCGCCAGATCGCAGGCGCCATCGCCGAACTTGGTGAAAAAGCCCATCACCGCCTCGGCCGCGTGGTCGGTGCCGATCACGAGACCGTTGTGCGCGTTCGCGATCGCGTACTGCGCCACCATGCGGCAGCGCGCCTTGATGTTGCCGAGCACGAAGTCGCGCCGCGCGGGCGCCAGTTGCGCCAGCGCGGCGATCGGCGCCGCCAGCGCGCTCACCGCGGGTTCGATCGGCACCGTGAGCGTCTCGTCGGCGCGGATGAAATCCAGCGCCATGCGCGCGTCCGCCTCGTCGAACTGCGCGGCATAGGGCAGGCGCACCGCGATGAAGCGGTACGCGGCATCCGCCGTGCGCTCGCGCAGCCGCTGCACCGCCAGCTGCGCCAGCCGCCCGGCGAGCGTGGAATCGATGCCGCCGCTGATGCCCAGCACCAGCGTGCGCAGGCCGCTCGCGCGCAGTGTTTCGGCAATGAAGGCGAGGCGGCGCTCGCACTCGGCTGCAAGCGCCGCCTCGCCCGCAAACGGCGGCACGACCTTGAGTGCCGCAGCGATTTCACGCTGGCGATCCATCATGACCTTTCCTCCCTCAACGCCCGGCGCCGCGCCAGACCCTGGGCTCGAACTGCAGCGTGGCGAAGTGGTCCTGCAGCGTCTCGGCGCGGCGGATGCGCTCGACCTGGCCATTGGCCCCCAGCAGCAGCTCCTGCGGACGCAGGCGCCCGTTGTAGTTGAAGCCCATGGCGTGGCCGTGCGCGCCAGTGTCGTGGATGACGAGCAGATCGCCGTCGTCCACCGGGGGCAGCGGGCGCTCGATGGCGAACTTGTCGTTGTTCTCGCACAGCGAGCCGACGACATCGACCGGCGCATCCGCGGCCGTTGGCGTCTTGCCCAGCACGTCGATGTGGTGATAGGCGCCGTACATGCCGGGGCGCATCAGCGCCGACATGCAGGCATCGACGCCGACGAAATGGCGGTAAGTGTCCTTGCGATTGATCGCGCGCGTGACGAGCACGCCATGCGGCCCGGTGATATAGCGCCCGCTTTCCATGAACACCGCGGGCGCGTAGCCCTCGCGCTGGCGAAACGCCGCGAGCAGGGCGCTGGCCTCGTTGCCGAGCGCCGCCACGTCGAACGCCTCGTCCTCGGGCCGGTAGGGAATGCCCAGGCCGCCGCCCATGTTGATGAACTCGAAGCGGATGGAAAGCTCCTTGCCCGCCCAGGCGATGACGTCCAGCAGCATGCGCACCGTCTGCACCACGTAGCGGTAATCGCGCTCGTTGGACGCGAGCATGGTGTGCAGGCCGAAGCGCCGCGCACCGCGCGCCTGCGCGGCGCGAAACGCGTCCAGCAACTGGTCGTGCGCCACGCCGTACTTGGCCTCCACGGGGTTGCCGATGATGCTGTTGCCACTGCGCGCCGGACCCGGGTTGTAGCGAAAGCACACCAGCTCGGGCATCCGTGGCACCTTGGCGACGAGGCTGATGTCGTCCAGATTCAGGATGCAGCCGCCGTCCAGGGCAGCCGCCTCGAACTCCTCGGCCGAGGTGTTGTTGGACGTGAACATGATGTCCTCGCCCCGTGCGCCGGCGGCACGCGCGAGCTCGAGCTCGGCCACCGAGCTGCAGTCGAAGCCGAAGCCCAGCTCGCGCATCAGGGCGAGGATGCGCGGATTGGGCAGCGCCTTGACGGCGTAGTACTCGCGAAAGCGCGGCACGCCCGCGAAGGCGCGCTGGAGCGCGGCGCCGGTCTCGCGGATGCCGGCTTCGTCGTAGATGTGAAACGGCGTGCCGAAATGCTCGGCCAGCTGCGGCAGCACCGGAAACAGGCGCTCCTTGAAGGCGTTGGACATGGGCATGGTGTCTGACCTCGATCGTGACTTACTTCAGCGCGTCGGCCATGCGCTGCATGGCGGTGCGCACATTCTCGAAACTGTTGAACGCGCTGATGCGGATGTGCTTCTCGCCACAACGCCCGAAGCCCACGCCCGGCGTACAGACCACGCCCGCATCGCGCAGCAGCAGATCGAAGAACTCCCACGCGTCGCGCCCGGTATCGACCCAGATGTAGGGCGAGTTGTCGCCGCCCGTGCACGTCAGGCCCATGCCCTGCAGCGACTTGCGGATGTAGGCCGCGTTGTTCAGGTAGAAATCGATCAGCTCGCGCACCTGCGGCCGGCCCTCGGCGCTGTAAACGGCCTCGGCCGCGCGCTGCACCGGATAGGAGACGCCATTGAACTTGGTGGTGTGCCGGCGGCTCCAGAGATCGCGCACCGAGACCGGCTTGCCCGCGTCGTCCCAGGCCGTGCACGCCTCGGGCACGACGGTGTAGGCGCAGCGCACGCCGGTGAAGCCCGCCGTCTTGGAGAAGCTGCGAAACTCGATCGCCACTTCCTTGGCACCGGCAATCTCGTAGATGGAATGCGGCAGGCGCTCATCGCGGATGAAGGCCTCGTAGGCCGCATCGAACAGGATCAGCGCCTGGTGCGCGCGGGCCCAGTCCACCCAGGCCTGCAACTGCTCGCGCGTGGCCGTCGCCCCCGTGGGGTTGTTCGGAAAGCACAGGTAGATGAGGTCCACGTCCTGCGTCGGCAGTGCGGGCACGTAGCCATTGGCCGCCGTGCAGTCCAGGTAGGTGAAGCCCGGATAACGCCCGTCCCGCGCCGCGCCGGTGCGCCCGGCCATGACGTTGGTGTCCACGTACACCGGATAGACCGGGTCGGGAATGGCCACGCGCACATCCTGTGCGAACAGCTCCTGGATGTTGCCGGTGTCGCACTTGGCGCCGTCGCTGACGAAGATCTCGTCGGCCGAAATGTCGGCGCCGCGCGCGCGAAAGTCGTGCTCTGCGATCGTCTCGCGCAGGAAATCATAGCCCTGTTCGGGGCCGTAGCCGCGGAACGTCGCCTCGCTCGCCAGCTCGTCGGCCGCCTTGTGCATGGCGGCGATGCAGGCGGGCGGCAGTGCCCGCGTCACGTCGCCTATGCCCAGGCGGATGATCTCGCGCCCGGGGTGCTCGGCCTGGAAGGCCCGCACGCGGCGGGCGATGTCGGCAAACAGGTAGTTCGCCTGCAGTTTCTGGTAGTTGCTGTTGATCCTGATCATGGAGTGCCCCTGCCGCCACGGTGTCGTGGCGGGCGGGCGATTGTGCGCCAAGCGCGAAGGAGATGCCACGCAGCCGACGATCGCTCACGGCCGGCGCGGTGGGCCGTTCGCTCCAGGGCAGGTATTTCACTATACTTGTTGAAGCGCATTGTGGCCTTCCAGCGAGCTCTCATGACCATACCGCTTCCTTTGGACACGCCGACAATGATGGTCATGGTGACCGCGGGCACCATGGCCTTGGCCGTTGCCATGGCCGTGGTGCGCCCGGATCGGCGAGAAGGCATCGGCCTGTGGGCGCTCGCGCTCGTGGCGCACGCGGTGACGTATCTGCTGTTCATGACGCACGGGTGGGCGCCGAACTGGATCAGTATGGTTCTGGCCAACACGCTGCTCGCGGTTGCGTTCGCGCTGCTGCTGGCCGCCGTGAGCCAGTTCCACGGCCGCACCCCGCAACGCTTGTCCGTCCTCCTTCCCATCGCCCTGACGGCCGTGTTGCTGGTGATCTTCCAGGGCCACGATCAAATGCGGCGACTGGTCATCAGTTTCCTGCTGGCCGTCCAGATCGTCCTGATCCTGTGGGCCTTGTGGCGCCCCGTGCCACCGCGCCAGCGGCGCGGCGCCCTGCTCATCAGCGCGGCGCTGGGCATCGAGGGAGTACTGCTGCTGGGGCGTGGCCTCTGGTACGCGGTGCACGACGGCCCGCCCCGGATCATCACGAGCAACGGCCTGGGCCAGAGCCTGACCTTCCTCACCTCCTTCATCGTCGTGCAGCTGGCGACGCTCGGTTTCATCCTCATGACCAAGGACAGGGCCGAGGCAGTCAACCACGAACTCGCCAACTACGACATGCTGACCGGCATTGCCAACCGCCGCCTGCTGCAGCAGACCCTGCGGCGCGATGCCGAGCGCGCGATGCGCGAACACGCGCCTTACGCCGTGATGATGGCGGATATCGACCATTTCAAGGCCGTGAACGACACGCACGGCCACCTCGCTGGCGACGCGGTGCTGCGCCACATCGCGCACCTGCTGCAGGCGCGCGTGCGTGGGCAGGACATGGTGGGGCGCTGGGGCGGCGAAGAATTCCTGGTGCTGCTGCCCGCCACCACGCTCGAAGGTGCGCGCCAACTGGCCGAGGCGGTGCGCGCCAGCGTCTGCGACGCGCCCGGCCACTACGACGGCATCCCCCTGCCCGTGACCATCAGCATCGGCATCTGCGCCGACATCCTGCAACCGGGCGATCGACCACGCCTGCTCGTCGACGCGGCCGACAAGGCGCTGTACGCGGCCAAGCAGGGCGGGCGCAACCGTGTGGAGCATGCGCCGCTGACGCGCCCGCACGAATTGCGCGGCGCGCGGCCAGCACCTGTCCGCAGCTGAGCGCTGCGCAGTTCTCGACAAAGGCGTCACGAATGGTTACATTCTGACCACACTCGCGTAAGGTGTACCAGCACCCTCTGCATCACCCATCATGGCCGTCATGCCGCCCCTCGACACCGCGACGATCCTCGTGATGAGCACCGTCGCCACGACGGCCATGGCGCTGGCCCTGGCGGTCATGCGGCCGCGACGCAGCGAAGGGCTGGGGCTGTGGGCGCTCGCCCTCGTGGTGTACGCGATCACCCACGGCCTGGTGCTGATGCGCGGGGCGATGCCGCTCACGCTCAACATCGTGCTCTCCAACACCTTGATGAGTCTCGCCCTGGCGCTGCTGCTGTGCGCCATCGCGCAGTTCCAGGCGCAGCCTGCGCCGCGCCTGACCGCCGCTCTTCCTGTCGTGGCCACCGCCGCGCTGATGACCGCCGGCATCGACAGCTACCACGCCCGGCTGCTGTTCACCGGCGTCATCTGGGCCGCACAGCTGGCGCTGGCCGTGCGGGCGCTGTGGCATCCGCGCGCGCCCGACCAGCGGCGCGGCGCGCTGCTCATCAGCGCGGCGCTCGGGTTTCAATGCGTACTGCTGCTGGCGCGTGCTCTCTGGTTCATGGTGAATCCCCTGCCTTTCACCGATTTCATGCACGGGGACAACACCGGCAAGCTGGCGCTGGTGTCGTCGCTCGCGGCGCTGGTGCTGGCTTCGCTGGGATTCGTGCTGCTGGCCAAGGATCGCGCCGACGCCGCCAATGAGCATCTGGCCAGCAGCGATAGCCTCACGGGCATCGCCAACCGGCGCCAGCTGCTGCAGACGCTCACGCGCGACGTCGCATGCGCGGTGCGTATGAACCAACCCTATGCCGTGCTCATGGTGGACGTGGACCACTTCAAGGACGTCAACGATCGGCTCGGTCACGCGGGCGGGGATGCGGTACTTTGCCACATTGCGCGGCTCCTGCAGCAGCATCTGCGGGCGCAGGATCTGGTCGGCCGCTGGGGCGGCGAAGAGTTCGTGCTGCTGCTGCCTCACACCTCGCCCGAGGCGGCCCGATGCGTGGCCGAGAAGCTGCGCCAACTGGTGGAGAAAACCCCTTGCAGCCACAAGGGCCAGTCCATTGACGTCACCGTCAGCGTGGGTTGCTGCGCCGAGGAACTCGGCCCCGGTGACGAGGCCGGGCAACTGATCGAAGCCGCCGACAGGGCGTTGTACGCCGCCAAGCGCGCGGGGCGCAACCGCGTCGAGAGCGCACCCCTCACGCGCATGCATGTTCTGGAGGGCGCGCTCGCCATCCCTGCCCGGGTGCGGTAAGTTACCGGTCTTTGCATTACCCCGCGAGGGCATTCCATGCACGCCTTTGACAGCACACTCGCCGGCCGACGCCTGGCGCAGGCCTGGGACGAGGACATCACGCGCCAGATCACCGACTACATTGCCATTCCGGCCAAGTCCCCGGCCTTTGCCGCAGACTGGCGCGAGCTCGGGCACATCGATACCGTGGTGCGCAACGCCGCGGCCTGGGCCGAGCACCAGCAGGTGGCGGGCCTGAAGCTCGAAGTGGTGCGCCTGCCGGGGCGCACGCCGCTGATCTTCTTCGAGGTGCCGGCCGCGCACAGCGCGAGCACGCAGACCGCGCTGATGTACGGGCACCTGGACAAGCAGCCCGAATTCGAGGGCTGGAGGAGCGAGCTCGGTCCCTGGACGCCCGTGATCCAGGACGACAGGCTCTATGGTCGTGGCGGCGCCGACGACGGCTACGCGATCTACGCCAGCATCGCCGCGATCAAGGAGCTGCAGCGCCAGGACGTGGCGCACCCGCGCATCGTCGGACTGTTCGAGACCTGCGAGGAGAGCGGCTCGGGCGATCTGCTGCCCTACGTGGACGCGCTGCGCACACGCCTGGGCGACGTGGCCCTCGTCGTGTGCCTGGATTCGGGCGCAGGCAACTACGACCAGCTCTGGCTCACCACCAGCCTGCGCGGCATGGCCAGCGGCACGCTGAAGGTGCAGATCCTCACAGAAGGCGTGCACTCGGGCGATTCCTCGGGCCTCGTGCCTTCGTCGTTTCGCATCGTGCGCCAGGTGCTCGACCGGCTCGAAGACTCGGCCACCGGGCGCCTGCTGCCTGGGAGCTTTCACTGCGACATTCCGCCCGAGCGCGTGGCGCAGGCCCGGACCACGGCCGCGATCCTGGGCGACACGGTGATCCGCAACTACCCCTGGGCGCACTACGACTGCGGTGCGGGCGAGCAAACCGCGCTGCCCACGACGGGCGACCCGGCGCAGGCGCTGCTGCGCCGCACCTGGGAGCCAACGCTCTCGATCACCGGCGCCGAAGGGCTGCCCGCGCTGAAAGACGCAGGCAACGTCCTGCGCCCCTACACCGCGTTCAAGCTCAGCCTGCGCGTGCCGCCGCTGGTGGACGCCGGAGCCTGCGTGGCCGAAATGAAGCGCCTGCTCGAAGACAACGCACCGTATCAGGCGCGCGTGACCTTCCACGCCGACGGCGCAGCCAACGGCTGGAATGCGCCGGCCGTCGCGCCGTGGCTCGCCGAGGCGCTCGACGCGGCCAGCCAGGCGCAGTTCGGCGCGCCCTGCGGCTACATCGGCCAGGGCGGCACGATTCCGCTGATGAACATCCTGAGCCAGGGCTTTCCCAAGGCGCAGATGATGGTCTGCGGTGTGCTCGGCCCCCGCAGCAACGCGCATGGGCCCAATGAGTTCCTGCACCTGCCCTACGCCAAGCGACTCACCGCCGCCGTCGCGCAGGTGCTGGCCAGCATGCCCTGAAGACACGGCGGCGACGCCGCTCTTTCGCGGACGCGCCGCTCCAGACGGCCTTCTCCCTTGTTTCAAAAAGGTTGTTGACACGTCTGTTGCGCTTCCATAAGATAGTAATAACTTACTTTCTTACGAAGCCATGGAAACGCCATCCCCTTCCAAACACCTGCCGGCCGATGAGCGCCGGGCCGCGACGGTCGAAGCCGTCGTGGCGCTGGCCGCGCAAACCAACCCCAGCGACATCTCCACCACCGCGATCGCCAAACACATGGGCGTGACGCAGGGCGCGCTGTTCAAGCACTTCCCGACCAAGGAATCGATCATTGAAGCGGTGATGGGCTGGGTGGCCGACCGGCTGCTCGCGCGCATCGACGCGGCGACGCGCAAGGCGGCCACGCCGCTGGCCGCGCTGGAAGCGGTCTTCATGACGCATGTGGAATTCGTCACCATCCATCCGGGCGTGCCGCGCATGCTCTTTGGCGAGCTGCAGCGCGCCGAGATGAGCGGCCCCAAGCGCCTGGTGCAGGCGTTGATCGCGCGCTACAGCGAGCGCGTTCGCGCCCTGCTCGCCCAAGGCAAGGCTGCGGGCGAGATCCGCACCAGTGTGGATGAAACCTCGGCCGCGCTGCTGTTTGTCGGCATGGTGCAGGGCCTGGTCATGCAATCTCTGCTCGCGGGTGACGTGCGGCAGATGAGCGCCCAGGCCGCCGGAGTCTTTGCCCTGTTTCGTGATGCATTGACGGGAGCGCAAGCATGAAATTTCCTCTTCCCAGGCACCGCACGCTGGCGCTCTTCGCCGTGCTCGTGCCACTGGCCGTGCTGCTGGGCTACGTGGCACTGCGCTCGGGGCCGCTCGCACCCGTGAACGTGACCGAAGCGAAGGTGCAGGCCCGGGCGATCGAACCCGCGCTCTTCGGCATCGGCACGGTGCAGGCGCGCCACACGCAGAACCTGGGCGCGACACTGCCGGCACGCGTGCGCAGACTGAGCGTGGACGTGGGCGACGCGGTGCGCGCCGGGCAGGTGCTGGGCGAGCTCGACCCCGTGGACCTGGACGAGCGCCTGCGCGCCCAGGACGCGGCGCGCGCACGGGCGCAGGCCAGCCTGCGCGAGACTCTGGCACGCCAGGCCTTTGCAGCCGAGCAGGCCAGGCGCTACGCCGATCTGCTGGCCGCGCGTTCCACGAGCGAAGAAGCGGCGCGCGCCAAGCAGCAGGAACTGGCCAGCACCGAAGCGCAGCTCACCGCCGCGCGCGAAGAAGTGCGGCGCATGGACGCCGAGCTGGCCGCGCTGCGCGCGCAGCGCAGCCATTGGCGTTTGGTGGCCGCGAGCGATGGCGTGGTCACCGCGCGCGAGGTCGAGCCGGGCAGCACCGTGGTCGCGGGGCAGACGGTGCTGGAGATCGTGGACCCGCGCAGCCTGTGGATCAACGTGCGGCTCGATCAGGTACGTGCCACAGGGCTCACGCGTGACCTGAGCGCGCGCGTGGCGCTGCGCTCGCGCGCCGGGCAGGAGCTTGCGGCACACGTGCTGCGCGTCGAGCCCAAGGCCGATGCGGTCACCGAGGAAATGCTGGCCAAGGTGGTGTTCGATCAAGCCCCGGTGGCGCTGCCGCCGCTGGGTGAACTGGCCGAGGTGACGATCCACCTGCCGCCGCTCCCCAGCACCCCGGTCGTGCCCAACGCCGCGCTGCAGCGCCAGGATGGACGAACGGGCGTGTGGAAGATCGTCGATGGCCGCGCGCGGTTCACGCCCGTGCGGATCGGCGACGCCGACCTCGAAGGCCACGTGCAGGTGCTGGACGGCCTGAGCGAGGGCGACGCCATCATCGTCTACAGCGAGAAGGCCCTGGCGCGCAACACCCGCGTGCACGTGGTGGCCGAACTCGCACGGGCCGCATCATGATCTCGCTCGCAGGGCGCGACATCCTGCATAGCTGGGGCAAGTTCGTCTTCACCGGCGTGGGGCTGGGCCTCTTGATCGGCGTCACGCTGGTGATGGCGGGCGTGTACCGGGGCATGGTGGACGACGGGCAGGCGCTGCTGGACAACAGCCGCGCCGACCTCTGGGTGGTGCAGCAGGACACCATGGGACCGTACGCCGAATCGTCCAACCTCGCCGACGACGCCTGGCGCCAGCTGATGGCGCTGCCCGGCGTGGCGCGTGCGGCCAACGTGACCTACTTCACGATGCAGGTGCGCAAACCCGAGCATGCCGGCGGGCGTGACGTGCGCGCCATGGTCGTGGGCATTGCCGCCGACGCCACGCCCGGAACACCGGGCGCGCCGCCCTACCTCGTCGCCGGGCGCCAGCTCACGCGCGGGCACTACGAGGCCGTGGCCGACATCGCCAGCGGTTTCGCGCTGGGCGACGTCATCGCCATCCGCCGACACCGCTACACCGTGGTGGGGTTGACGCGGCGCATGGTCTCCTCCAGCGGCGACCCGATGGTCTTCATCCCGCTCAAGGATGCGCAGCAGGCGCAGTTCCTCAAGGACAACGACGCGATCGAAGCGGGGCGGCGGCGCACCGCGGCCAACCCCGCGTTCAACCGCCCGGGCGTGCCCGGCCTGCTCGATGCGGTGAACGCCGCGCAGTCGGCCAGCACCTCGGTCAATGCGGTGCTGGTGCGCCTGACGCCCGGCGCGGATGCCGACGCGGTGGCGCGCGACATCGAACGCTCGCTGCGTTTCACCGTGCACACCCGCGCGCAGATGCAGGAAATTCTGGTGAGCAAGCTCATCGCCACGTCGGCCAAGCAGATCGGCATGTTCCTCGCGATCCTCGCGATCGTGAGCGCGGCGATCGTCGCCTTCATCATCTACACGCTCACCATGGACAAGATCCGCGAGATCGCCGTGCTCAAGCTCATCGGCACCCGCAACCGCACCATCGCCGCGATGATCCTGCAGCAGGCCCTGGCGCTGGGCGTGATCGGCTTTGCCGTGGGCAAGATCAGCGCCACCTGGTCGGCGCCGATCTTTCCCAAGTACGTGCTCTTGATCCCGCAGGACTCGATGGCGGGATTTCTGGCGGTGATGGGCATCTGCGCTGCCGCGAGCATCGTCGCCATCCGCGTGGCGCTGCGCATCGACCCGGCTGAGGCGATCGGAGGCTGACATGGCAGGATATGGCATCCACATCGAAGGCCTCTCCAAGCGCTACGGCAGCGGCGACACCGCGGTGCTCGCGCTCAAGGACGTGAACATGCGCGTGGCACCGGGCGAGGTCGTGGGGCTGATCGGCCCGTCGGGCTCGGGCAAGAGCACGCTGCTCAAGTGCCTGGGCGCGGTGATCGACCCCACCACCGGGCGCATGACCCTGGGCGATGAGGTGATCTTCGACGGCGACTGGAAGGTGCACGACCTGCGCGCGCTGCGCCGCGACAAGATCGGCTTCGTCTTCCAGGCGCCCTACCTGATCCCGTTCCTGGACGTGATCGACAACGTCGCGCTGCTGCCCATGCTCGCGGGCGTGCCCAACGGCCAGGCGCGTGAACGGGCCATGGAGCTGCTCACGGCGCTCGATGTGCAGCACCGCGCGCAGGCCATGCCGACGCAGCTCTCGGGCGGCGAACAGCAACGCGTGGCGATCGCGCGCGGGCTGGTGAACCGCCCGCCGGTGATCCTGGCCGACGAGCCCACGGCGCCGCTCGATTCCGAGCGCGCGCTGGCGGTGGTGCGCATCCTCAACGAGATGGCGCGCCAGTACCAGACAGCCATCATCGTCGTGACGCACGACGAAAAAATCATCCCGACATTCAAGCGCCTGTACCACATCCGCGATGGCGTGACCCACGAGGAAGCGGGCGAAGGAAGGAGTTTCTGATGCAGGCCATCCCCCACACGCTCGCGGCCGCGGCGCTCGCGGCCGTGCTCGCCGGTTGCGCCAGCGGCCCTGAGTTCATCGCCCCGGCCGCACCCGCGGTCACGCACTACACGAGCACCCCGAGCCACACGCCAACGGTGCAGGCCGACGTGCCCCTGGGCAACGCGCAGCGCATCGCCGAGGACCTGCCGGTCGAGGCCACGTGGTGGCGCGCGTTCGGCTCGGCGGCGCTCGACGACACCATCGCCCGCGCGCTGCAGGCCAGCCCGACGCTGGCTGCGGCGCAGGCGCGCCTGGCCGAAGCGCAGGCGCTGCAGCAGGCGCGAAGCGGCGCCACCGAACTGCCACGGGTCGATCTCGGCGCGGGCGTGCAGCGCCAGCACGCGAGCCCGGCGGCACAGGGACAAAGCGGCGACGGCCGCACCTTCGGCCTGTACAGCGCAAGCGTCGGCGTGCACTACCAGCTCGACCTCTCGGGCGCCAACCGGCGCACGCTGGAGGCACTGGCCGCGCGCAGCGACTGGCGCCGCCACGAACTCGCCGCTGCGCGGCTCACGCTGGCTGGGCAGATCGCCAGCACGGCCATCGCGCGTGCCCGGCTCGCCGCGCAGATCGACGCGAACCACACGCTTCTGCTCTCGCAAGAAGAACAGGTGGCGCTGGCACAGCGGCGCGTCACGCTCGGTCAGGCCGCACCCGACGAGGCCATGGCGCTGCAGAGCCAGGCCGCTCAGACACGCGCCACGCTGCCCCTGCTGCGCCAGCAGCTGGAGCAGGCAGAGCACCTGCTCGCGGTGCTTGCGGGCCAGGCGCCGGGCGCGGCCGAGGTCCCCGCGTTCACGCTGCGGGACTTCACGCTGCCGGCCGATCTGCCGCTCGTCGTGCCCTCTGAGCTCGTGCGCCAGCGCCCCGACATCCAGGCCAGCGAGGCGCTGCTGCACGCCGCGCACGCCGAACGCGGCGCGACCATCGCCGGGCGCTACCCGCAACTGAACCTGAGCGCGGCCATCGGCAGCCAGGCGCTCACCAGCGGCGCGCTGTTCGGCGGCGGATCAGCGCTGTGGTCGCTGGCCGGACAGCTCAGCCAGCCCCTGTTCAACGCCGCGCAACCGGCACAGGAGCGCGCGGCCGACGCGGCGCTGGACGCCGCCGCCGCCCAATACCAGAGCGTGGTGCTGCAGGCCCTGCGCAGCGTGGCCGACGCGCTGCGCGCCATGGCCAACGACGCCCAGGCGCTGCAGGCCCTGGCCGACGCCGACACCGCCGCGCAGGCCGCACTGCAAACCGCCAGCGAGCGCCACCGCCTGGGCTCGGTCAGCTACGCGCAGCTGCTGCTGACCCAGCAGCAGGCTCAGCAGGTGCACATGCAGCTCGCGGGCGCGCAGGCACAGCGGCTCACCGACACCGTGGCGCTGTACCAGGCGGTCGGCAGCGATCCGCTGAGGGAATGACCCATGGCGCCTCCCGCGCCACAGGCGGGCGGGAGGCTGCCGATATGATTTCGCGAACAATGTCGTCACCCTCGCACGCCACCACCATGCAGCAGCCTCCCCGCCCCCAGGGCCTGAGCGAAGATGAGGCGCGCCGGCGCCTGGCCGAGCACGGCCCCAACGCCATCGAGGACCGCGAGCGGCACTCCTTCGCCGACACGCTGCGCGAGGTGATGCGCGAGCCGATGTTCCTGCTGCTGCTGGTGGCTTCGGCCATCTACCTGCTGGTGGGCGACCTGGGTGAGGGCCTGCTGCTGGTCGGCTTCGCGCTGCTGTCGGTGGGACTGGTGATCTTTCAGCAGCGGCGCGGCGAGCGCGCGCTCGATGCCCTGCGCGAACTGGCCGAGCCGCAGACACGCGTGCTGCGCGGCGGCCAGCTGCGCCGCGTGCCCACGCGCGAGATCGTGCCGGGCGACTGGATCGCGCTGGGCGAGGGCGAACGCGTGGCCGCCGACGCCGTGCTGCGCCAGGCTCAGGCGCTGACGGTGGACGAGTCGCTGCTGACCGGCGAATCGGTGCCGGTGCGCAAGCTGCCCAGCGACGCCGCGCCCACCGACGCGGCAGCCGGCCCGCCGGGCGGCGACGACCTGCCGCAGGTCTACGCCGGTACCCTGGTCACCGCCGGTCACGGACTGGCCGAGGTCAGCGCCACCGGCCGCCACACGCAGGTGGGGCGCATCGGATCTTCGCTCGCGGCCATCGAGCCGGCGCCGACACCGCTGCAGCAGAGCCTGCATGGGGTAGTGCGGCTGTTCGGCACGCTGGCGCTGGGCGGCAGTGCGCTGCTGGTGCTGTGGTATGGGCTGCGCAACGGCGACTGGGTGCAGGGGCTGCTGTCCGGCATCGCCCTGGGCATGGCCATGCTGCCCGAGGAATTTCCGATGGCGATGGCGGTGTTCCTGGCCATGGGCAGCTGGCGCCTCGCACGCATCCAGGTGCTGGCGCGCCAGCCCGCCGTGGTCGAGGCGCTGGGCGCTGTCACGGTGCTGTGCGTGGACAAGACCGGCACGCTGACCGAAAACCGCATGGCCCTGCGCCGCCTGGTCACGCCCGAGGCCGACGCCGTCGCCCAACCCGGCGCGCCGCTGCCCGAGCCGGTGCACCGGCTGCTCGAATACGCCATGCTGGCCTCGCGCCGCGGCAGCCCCGATCCGATGGACCGCGCCCTGCTGGCGCACGGCGACCAGGCGCTGGACGACACCGAGCACCTGCACCCCGACTGGCGGCTGGAGCAGGAATACGCGCTCACGCCCGAGCTGCTGGCCATGTCGCAGGCCTGGCTGGACAAGGACGGCCGGCGCCGCGTGGCCGCCAAGGGCGCGCCCGAGGCGGTGATCGACCTGTGCCACCTGGCCCCCGAGGCGGGCGCGGCCATCCTGGCGCAGATGCGTTTGCTCGCCGAATCCGGCCTGCGCGTGCTGGCCGTGGCCGAGGGCAGTGCCGCCGGGGCAGCGCCAGCGCCCGAACAGCACGACTACGACTTCCGCTTCCTGGGCCTGGTCGGCTTCGAGGACCCGCTGCGCGCCAGCGTGCCGGCGGCGGTGGCGCAGGCGCGCGGCGCAGGCATCGCGGTGGCCATGATCACCGGCGACCACGCCGCCACCGCGCTGGCCATCGCGCGCCAAGCCGGCATCGACGCAGACGCCGGCGCGCTCACGGGGGAGCAGATCGCCGCACTGGACGACGTCACACTGGCCGAGGCGGTGCGCCGCGTGCGCGTGTTCGCGCGCGTGCTGCCCGAGCAGAAGCTGCGCCTGGTGCAGGCGCTGCAGAGCGACGGCGAGACCGTGGCCATGACCGGCGACGGCGTCAACGACGCGCCGGCGCTGAAGGCGGCGCACATCGGCATCGCCATGGGCGTGCGCGGCACGGACGTGGCGCGCGAGGCGGCCGACCTGGTGCTGCTGGATGAGGAGTTCGGGCGCATCGTCGGCGGCGTGCGCATGGGCCGGCGCATCTTCGACAACCTGCGCAAGGTGATGCGCTACATCGTCGCCATCCATGTGCCGATCGCGGGCCTCGCGCTGCTGCCGGTGCTGCTGGGCCTGCCGCCCCTGATGCTGCCGGCGCACGTGGTGCTGACCGAGATGGTGATTGACCCGATCTGCTCGCTGGCCTTCGAGGGCGCGCCCGAGGACTCGCGCCTGATGCAGCGCCCGCCGCGCAGCGCGCGCGAGGGCCTGGTGGGCTGGCCGATGCTGCTGCAGGGCCTGGTGCAGGGTGGCAGCGTGCTGGTCGCCACCCTGCTGGCCTACCTGCTGGCGCTGCGCGCCGGCCAGGACGCCGACGTGGCGCGCACGCTCGCGGTGATCGGACTGATGGCGGGCAACCTGCTGCTGGTGGCTGCCAACCTGAGCGCAGGCCTGGGCTGGCGCGCCCTGCTGGCGCCGGGCGCACGTGTGTTCTGGGTCGTTGCCGCCATCGCCTCCGCGGTACTGGCGCTGGCCATCGTCGCGCCACCGGTGCGCGCGCTGCTGCACTTCAGACAGCCGCCGCTGCCGGAGCTGGGCCTGACGCTGGCCGCCGTGGCGCTGGCGGTAGCCGTGGGCGCGCTGCTGAGCGGCGCGCTGGCGCGCCGCTCGGAGCGCGCGGCGGCGTGAGGCGCCTAGGCGCGCGCTTGCGCGCCCTGCACCACAGCCCGGCACGGGTCGTGGCCAAACCAGTACACCAGCTCGTTCGGGTGGTTGAGTTCCCACACAGCAAAGTCCGCGCGCAGACCTGCCCGCAGCAGGCCGCGATCGGCAAGCCCGAGCGCGCGCGCCGCGTCACGGGTGATGCCGCGAACAGCCTCTAGGGGCGTGAGGCGAAAGAAGGTGCACGCCATGTGGGCTGCCAGCAGCAGCGACAGACCAGGTGCGGTGCCCGGGTTGTGGTCACTCGCCACGGCCAGCGGCACGCCGGCCGCGCGCAGCGCCGCCACCGGCGGCTGGCGGGTCTCGCGCAGCATGTAGTAGGCGCCCGGCAGCAGCACGGCCGTGGTGCCCGCCGCCGCCATCGCCGCGATGCCGTCGTCGCCCAGGTATTCAAGGTGGTCGGCCGACAGCGCCTGGAATGACGCCGCGAGCGCCGCGCCGCCCTGGTCGCTCAGTTGCTCGGCGTGGAGCTTGACCGGCAGGCCCAGCACCCGCGCGGCCTCGAACACGCGCTGCACCTGCGCCGGTGAGAACGCGATCGACTCGCAAAAGGCATCGACCGCATCGACGAGCCCCTCGGCATGCAGCGTGGCCATCCACGCACACACAGCGTCGATGTAGTCGTCGGGGCGGCCTTCGAATTCGGGCGGCAGCGCGTGCGCGCCCAGATAGGTGGTGCGCACCTGCACGGGCAGCTCGCGCCCCAGGCGCCGCGCCACGCGCAAGCACTTGGCCTCGTCCTGCAGCGACAGGCCGTAGCCGGACTTGATCTCCAGCGTGGTCACGCCACCGGCCATGAGCGTCTGCGCGCGCCTGCGCGCGCCGTGCAACAGCGCATCCTCGGTCGCCGTGCGTGTGGCCGAGACCGTCGAGCGTATGCCGCCCCCGGCACGCGCGATCTCCTCGTAGCTTGCGCCATTGAGACGCATCTCGGCCTCGCGCGCGCGGTCGCCTCCATAGACCAAGTGCGTATGGCAATCGACGAGACCCGGTGTGACCAGGGCGCCGCCGAGATTGATTTCTTCATCGATCTTCAGCTGCGCGGGCAGGGCGGCCAGCGGCCCAACCCAGCGAATGCGGTCGCCCTCGGTGACCAGGGCGCCGTCGTCGATCAGGCCCCAATCGTCATCGGCCAGGGTGGCAAGGCGCGCATGGCGCCACAGTCGTTGCATGGAGTCCTCCTGCAGTCCCGTTCAATCCGCCCACAGTCGGGCCAGCAACGCACACTGGCTCGATGCGGCAGCGCCGCTCAGCACCTGCGCACGCGGTCTTCCTGGCTGGCGCTCGTGGGGAGGCTGTCCACGCCGGCCGGATGCGCGAGCGAGTTGTTCTTGGACGTCAGGCTCAGCCGTCCGGGCCCGATCCCCAGCGCGGCGGCGTTCCCGGCCTCCGCGCGGGAGGCCGGCGGCACTTGTTCCAGAACCACCCATGCGAGCGCGGGGGCCGCTTCGCCATCGCCGGGCAGGGGCTCGATCATCGCACCCTCATCGCCCTCATGACCCTCGCTCGTCCACCACAGGCCTTGACCGGCGGTCAACACCTCTCCCGCGCGGCGCCAGCGCCCCGCCAGCACCATGCACACGCCCGCTGGAGCGCTGCCTGTGTGCCGTGCCTGCCGCACGACCTGCATCTGTCCGTGCCAATGACCACGGCGCACCATGAGGTTGAAGTCCGTCGAAGTGTCGCCCATCAGCACCGCATCGATGGCTGTCTCTCCCCGGAAGGCAAACACCTTCCAGCGCTCAGAGAGCGCGTGGTCGATGCTGCCATCATTCGAGCGCAAACGCGCCCCATCGCCATTGAGCAGCATGATCTGGCGATCCACGTCGGGCAGCACCGAAAACGGTCCCGATGCCGAGAGCGTCGCCACGCTCACACGCCACTCGAAGTCCTCCAGCGTGCTGCCTGCGGGCCAGCGCACGATTTCTCGCGTGGTGCCACCGCCGTTTTTCCAGGGCGAGTGGGCCAGCGCGGCCAGGTCAAAAGTCTGCGTGAGCATGGCTTTGCACGGCGTCAGGCGATCATGGGCAGCTTCAGGCCGAAGCGTTTGGCGGTCTCGACCGCCTTGTCATAGCCCGCGTCCGCGTGGCGCATCACGCCCGAGCCGCAGTCGTTCACCAACACGCGCGACAGGCGCTCGGCCGCGGCATCGGTGCCGTCGGCCACGATCACCATCCCCGCGTGCTGCGAGTAGCCCATGCCCACACCGCCGCCGTGGTGCAGACTCACCCAGGTGGCGCCGCCCGCGGTGTTGAGCAGGGCGTTGAGCAGCGGCCAATCGCTCACCGCATCGGTGCCGTCCTTCATGGACTCGGTCTCGCGGTTGGGACTGGCGACACTGCCGGTGTCGAGGTGGTCGCGCCCGATCACGATGGGCGCCTTGAGCTCGCCCGTCCTGACCATTTCGTTGAAGGCAAGGCCCGCCACGTGCCGCTCACCCAGCCCAAGCCAGCAGATGCGCGAGGGCAGGCCCTGGAAGGCGATGCGTTCGCGCGCCATGTCGAGCCAGCGGTGCGTATGCGTGTTCTGCGGGAACAGTTCCTTGATCTTGGCGTCGGTCTTGTAGATGTCCTCGGGGTCGCCCGAGAGCGCGACCCAGCGAAACGGCCCTTTGCCCTCGCAGAACATGGGGCGGATATAGGCCGGCACGAAGCCGGGGAAGTCGAAGGCGTTCTTCACGCCTTCGTCGAAGGCCGCCTGACGGATGTTGTTGCCGTAGTCAAATGTCGGCACACCCATGGCCTGGAAGTCCAGCATGGCCTGCACGTGCACGGCGCAGCTCTGGCCGGCGGCTTTCTTCAGCGCCGCATGCTGCGCCGGGTCGGCTGCGGCCGCGCGCCACTGCTGCAGCGTCCAGCCCCGGGGCAGGTAGCCGTTGATGAGGTCGTGCGCGCTGGTCTGGTCGGTCACCATGTCGGGGCGGATGCCGCCCGCCTTTGCACGCTTGACCAGTTCCGGCAGGATGTCACTCGCATTGCCGAGCAGCGCGATCGAGACCGCTTCCTTTTGGGCGGTGTGCCGAGCAATGAGCGCCAGCGCCTCGTCGATGTCCCTGGCCTGCTTGTCCACGTAGCGCGTGCGCAGGCGAAAGTCGATGCTGGCCTGCTGACACTCGATGTTGAGCGAACAGGCTCCGGCCAGCGTGGCCGCGAGCGGCTGCGCGCCGCCCATGCCTCCCAGGCCCGCCGTGAGCACCCAGCGCCCGGCAAGGTCGCCGTGGTAATGCTGGCGCCCGGCCTCGACGAAGGTTTCGTAGGTGCCCTGGATGATGCCCTGGCTGCCGATGTAGATCCAGCTGCCCGCGGTCATCTGCCCGAACATGAACAGGCCCTTGCGATCCAGTTCGTTGAAGTGCTCCCAATCGGCCCATTTGGGCACAAGGTTGGAGTTGGCAATGAGCACGCGCGGCGCGTTCTCATGCGTCCTGAACACGCCCACGGGCTTGCCCGACTGGATGAGCAGCGATTCATCGGCCTCCAGCTTGCGCAGCGATTCGAGGATCTGGTCGAAGCACGCCCAGTCGCGCGCCGCGCGGCCGATCCCGCCATAGACGACGAGATCCTGAGGACGCTCGGCCACCTCGGCGTCGAGGTTGTTCTGGAGCATGCGGTAGGGCGCCTCGATCAGCCAGTTCTTGCAGCTGAGCTGGCTGCCGCGCGGGGCGCGGATGTGGCGCGACGGGTCGTGGCGCGGATCGGTGTGATTCATGGAGTTCTCCTCTACGAGGAATAAGAAATCGTTCAATGCAGGCCGAGATAGGCCGCAGTGAGCGTGGGATCGCTGCGTGCATCGGCCGCCGTGCCCTGCCAGACGGCGCGACCGGATTCGAGCACGCAGATGTCATCGGCCACCTTGAGCACGCGCTCGGTGTTCTGCTCGACGAGCAGCACCGTCAGGCCCTCGGCCCGCAAGGTGTTCAGCGCCTGGTAGCACAGGTCGATCACCTTGGGCATGAGGCCGAGCGAGAGCTCATCGATCATCAAGAGGCGCGGGCGCGTCATGAGCGCGCGACCGATCGCCAGCATCTGCTGCTCGCCGCCCGAGAGGTTGCCTGCAAGCGAATCGAGGCGCTCGGCCAGGCGCGGAAAAAGCGCGAGCACGCGGTCGCGGTCCTGCGCGAACACGCGCGCGGGCTGCACCAGACCGCCCACGCGCAGGTTGTCCTGCACCGACAGATCCTTGAACAGGCGCCGGCCTTCGGGCGAGATCGCGATGCCCAGACGCACCCGCTCGGTGGCCGCGCGGCGGCTGATGTCCTGGCCGTCGAACACGATGCTCCCCGCCTGCTGCTGCACATGCCCAGCGATGCACATGAGCGTGGACGACTTGCCCGCGCCATTGGGCCCAAGCAGGCCTGTGATCGCTCCGGGGCGCAGCTTCAGATTGAACTCGTGCACCGCCTGAAACGCGCCATAGCCGCAGGAGAAAGATTGCAGTTCAAGCATGGGCTGCCTCCTCCGACGCGTCGGCGCCCAGGTAGGCGCTGCGCACCGTAGGATCTGCCATCACGGCCCGAGGTTCGCCCTCGGCAATCTTGCGGCCGTTGTCCAGCACCACCAGGCGCTGGCAGATGCGCATCACCTCCGAAAGGTTGTGCTCAATCAGAACGACGGTCACGCCCTGGCGGTTGATCTCGGCGATGGTGTCGGCCAGACCATGCGCCTCTTTCGAATTGAGCCCGGCCAGCGGCTCATCGAGCAGCAGCAGACGCGGCCTGAGCGCCAGCGCGCGCGCCAGCTCCAGTCGCTTGAGCACGCCCAGCGGCTGCGTGGCGGGCTTTTGCGCCGCCAGCTGTGCGATGCCAACGCGCTGAAGCTCGCGCAGCGCCAGGTCGAGCTCGCGCGCGTCCGACACCTGGAACAGCGCCTGCAGCGGCCGCGCCGTCTTGGCGGAGGCCGCGGCCATCGCCACGTTCTCCTGCAGCGTAATGGAGCGCAGCGGCCGCACCAGCTGCTGCGACAGCGCCAGCCCGCGGCGGATACGCTGGTCGATGGCCAGCTCATTGAGCCGCTCCCCCTGCAGCAGCACCTGCCCCTGCGTGGGCCGCACCACGCCGGTGATGGCGCGCAGCATCGTGGTCTTGCCCGCGCCGTTGGGCCCAATCAGGCCGAGCAGTTCTCCCGCGCGCACATCGAAGGACACGTCGTCGATGGCCAGCAACCCGCCAAAACGTACGGTGACGGATTCGATGGCGAGCAGCGGCGCCGGGGAAGTGGCTTGCGTCATGCGCGGTCCTCTCGCACTTTGGTTCGATGCAGCAGGCGCCCGGCCAACGCTGCCATGCCCCCCGGTGAAAAACGCATCATGAGAAACAGCAGGCCGCCGTACACGAGCAGCTTGTAGTCGCCGATGACCTGGAACCACGCGGGCAGCGCCGAGAGCAGCGCCGCCGCGATCACCACCCAGGCGACGGAGCCTATGCCGCCGAACACCACCATGGAGAGCACGGTGATGGATTCGATGAAGCCGAAGTTCTCCGCGCCGATGAACTGCAGGTGGTAGGCCAGCAGCGCGCCCGACAGGCCCGCGAGTGCCGTACCAATGGCAAAGGCCGCGAGCTTGTAGCGCGGTGCGTCGATGCCGAGCACGCGCATCGTGTCCTCGTCCTCGGCGATGCCGTTGAATACCCGTCCCATCCAGGTGCGGCGGATGTAGACCGAAAGCGCCGCCACCGCCGCGCCCAGCACCAGGGCGAAGGCCATGAACCCCACCCGGCCCAGGCCATGGTCGGGAATGGAGGACACGCCCATCTCACCGCCAAGCCAGTCCTGCTGGCGCACAAAGCCAACGAAGAGGAAGACCACGCCCATGGTGGTGATGGCGAGGAAATCCTCGCGCACGCGCAACGACGAAAGGCCCACGATCACGCCCACCACGCAGGCCAGCAGCATGGCGGCTGGCAGCGTGGCGAGGAAAGGCCATCCGGCCTTGCCCAACATGGCGGCGGTGTAGGCGCCCACGCCCTGGAAGGCGGCGTGTCCCAGGCTGATCTGGCCGCAAAAGCCCGTGATCAGGTTGAGCGAGAGCGCGAAGATGACGCTGATGGCCATCGTCGTGAGCAAGGTGATTTCGTAATCCATGGTCTCTGACCTCAACGGCGGGCGAACAGACCCTGCGGGCGCACCATGAGCACGACGATCAGGAAAGCAAAGGCGATAGCGTTGCGGTCCAGGATCTGGCCGATGTAGATCGTGCCGAAGGCTTCGACCACGCCGAGCACGAGCGACGCGGCGAGCGTGCCAGGCACCGAGCCCAGACCGCCGAGCACGATGATCGCCAGCGCTTTGTACGAGGGCACGTCACCCATCGTTGGCTCCACGAGGTTGTTGAGCAGCGCCACCCACACGCCCGCGAAGCCCGCCAGCGCCGAGCCGACAAAGAAATTGATGTCGCGCACCTTGCGCAGCGAGATGCCGAAGGATTCGGCCATCTGCGGGTCGGTCACCGTAGCCCGGCACGCGACACCGATGCGCGTGCGTGACTGCAGCCACGCAAGGATGCCGATGATGAGCACCGTGCCCGCCATCATCCAGAGTTCGGCCTGCTTGAACTGCAGGCCGCCGCCCACCGCCACCTGCCCCTGCAGCGGCGGGTTCAGGAATGACAGACCCTGCGCGCCGAAGATGATGCGAAACGCCTCTTCGGCCGCGATGAAAAGGCCGATCGAGGCAATCAACGCAACGAAGGGCGGCTGCGCCAGCAGCGGCTGGTAGGCAAGGCGATACATCAACACGCCGCCTATGCCCGCCGCGATGGCCGCGCAGACGAAGGCCAGCGCCAGGCTGCCGCTGGCGTTGGTGACCAGCACGCCCACGTAGGCGCCGAGCGTGAACAGCGCGGCGTGTGCGACGTGCAGGATGCGCAGCAGGCCATACACCAGGGTCAGGCCCAAGGCAACCAGCGCATAGATGCTGCCCTGCACCAGCCCCTGGGCAACGAGTTCGACAAACAGCATGACCCGCCCGAGCGCTCGTTCTTACTTGGCCCGGGTCGGCGGAGCGAGCAGCACCGGATCGTGGATCACGCTGTAGCGGTGAAAGGCCTTGTCCTTGACCACCTGCACCTGCAGATCCTTCTGCACCTCATGCAGGTCGTTGAACGAGAGCTTGCCGATGGGCGTGTCATAGCTGCCCGAGGCGAGCGCCTTCTTAAGCGCCTCGCCGCCCTTGCCGCCGGTCTTCTTCAGGCCGTCGATCGCGACTAGCGTAGCGGTGTAGCTGGACGCGGCCACCATGTCTGCGCCCACGCCTGTGGCCTTCTTGTAGTCCGCGAGGAAGGCCTGGGTCACGGGCGAACCGGAGTCGCGGTCTAGCGAGGTGGTAACCAGCGTGCCTTCGGACGCGGGGCCGGCGATCTCCATGAATTTCTCGGAGTCGTAGCCTTCCTGTCCGATGATAGGCACCGTGATGCCGGCGGCGCGCAACTGGCTCACGAGCGGGCCGGCGTTGAAGTAGTAGCCCGAGGCGTAGATGACCTCGGGATTGTCGGCCTTGACCTTGCTCACGAGTGGGCCGAACTGGCGATCGGCCATGCCATATTCGTACTCATTGATGATGCGCAAGCCCAGCTTTTGCGCGCCTTCCTTGAAGCCCGCGGCCAGCGACTGGCCGAAGTCGTTCTTGACGGTGATGAGCGCGACGTTCTTCTTGCCCAGCTCCTGCACCAGCTTGGCGCCGCCACGGCCCTGCACCTCGCCCATGGAGGAAACGCGAAACATGTAGTCACCCGCGAGCGTGATGTCGGGGTGGATGGCGTAGGCGACGACGTAGGGCACCTGCGCCTTCTGGAAGATGGACGCGGCCGCGCGCGTGGAACCCGAGTACGAGCCCGAAACGCCCACGACGACCTTGTCCTTCTCGATCATCTTGGTGACCGCGGGCACCGCCTCCTTGGGTGAGGCCTGGTCGTCATAGACCACGAGTTCGAGCTTCTCGCCCGCGACGCCACCCGCCGCATTGGCCTCGGCCACCGCGAGCTTGGCGCCTTCGAGCGCGGACTTGCCGTCGGCTGCAGCAAAGCCTGTGGACGGCACGTTGAAGCCAATCTTGATGTCGGCCCAAGCTGCGCCCACGGGCAGGGCAAAGGCCAGGGCTGCGACCAGCAGTTTGGGAACGAAGGGGGACACGGACTTCATGAGCTTCTCCTTGGGGATGGACCTCTGGACGGAACGGGTGACTCGTTGTTTAATGCCTATACAACATTAGGAATTTATCGTTGAGTTGTATATACATCTAACGCGCCGAAATGTAGATAGCCTATACACTCATGTCAACACAAAAGCCCACAGAATCAGGGATAACCCTGATGAAAAAAACCAAGACTCCGCCCCCATGACCACGCCCACTCCAAGAGAAGAGAAACGCCAGCCCGCGTTCCAGGCCATCAAGGATCATGTGCTGCACCAGATCCACCAAGGCACCTGGCGCGAGGGCGACGCCATCCCGGGCGAGGAGGCGTTGGCACGCGAGTTCGGCGTCTCGCGCATGACCGTGAACCGTGCACTGCGCGAATTGAGCGCCGAGCAGGTGCTCGAGCGCGTGCAGGGCTCGGGCACCTTCGTGGCGCAGCAGAAGTTCCTCGCCACGCTGGTGGAGTTGCGCAACATCGCGGACGAGATCAAGGCGCGTGGGCACCGTCACTCCAGCGAGCTGCAGCTGCTGGCACGCGCGCGCGCCAGTGATGCGCTGGCCCACCAGATGGGCCTGGCGCCACGCGCCACGGTGTTCCATTCGGTCATCCTGCACTTTGAGAACAACGAGCCGCTGCAGTTGGAAGACCGCTATGTCAACCCTCACGTCGCACCCGACTATCTGAAGCAGGATTTCACGCACTTCACGCCCAACGCCCACCTGATGCAGGTGGCGCCGCTGCAGGGCGTGGATTTCGAGATTGAGGCCGATACGCCCACCGACACCGTGCGCCAGCTGCTGCGCATGCCCGAGGGCGAGTTCTGCCTGGTGCTGCGGCGCACCACGCACTCCATGGGACAGGTGGCCTCGGTCGCGGCCATGTGGCACCCAGCCAAGCGCTACCGCTTCACCGGGCGGATCTGATGAATCTGACAAAAGTGAGAAGGTTGAAGTGATGCAAGACACTCCCTGGAACGGCCGCGACGACAGCGCCGAGGCAGGCGACACGCGCCGCCTGCACCAGATCGTCCGGGCGGGCGATGCGTTCGCAGCCGGCGCCGCTGTGCTGCTGGGCTTCGCGAGTGACGCGGGCGTGGCGCGCAACCACGGCCGCCCGGGTGCGCGCCGCGGCCCCGAGGCGGTGCGCCGCGCGCTTGCCAACCTGCCCGCACACGCGCTGCGGGCACTGTGGGACGCAGGCGACGTGGTCTGCGAGGGCGATGCGCTCGAAGCCGCGCAAGCCGCGCTCGGCGCGCGCGTGGCGCGGCTGCTGGACGGCGGCGCGCACCTCGTCGTGATCGGCGGCGGGCACGAAATGGCCTGGGGCGATTTCCAGGGGCTGCGCAAACATCTATACCCGGGCGGCGGGAAGAACGGACATCTGCTGGTGCTCAACCTCGATGCGCACTTCGACCTGCGATCGAGCCGCCCCGGCAACTCCGGCACACCGTTCGACCAGATCCTGCAGGATGCAACCGAGCGCGGCCTGCCGGTGCGCTACGCCTGCCTGGGCGTCTCTCGCCTGAGCAACACGCCCGCGCTCTTCGCGCGGGCGCGCGAGCACGGCGCGCACTGGGCCGAAGACACCGAGATGCAGGAGCGCCACCTGGAGGCGCGCCTGGCGGACATCGACCGCCTGCTGGCCGATGCCGACCACGTCTATCTGACCATCGACACCGACGTGCTGCCCGCCAGCACCGCGCCCGGCGTCTCCGCGCCCGCGCCCTACGGCGTGCCGCTGCACGTCGTCGAGGCCTGCCTGCATCGCGTGAAGGCCAGCGGCAAGCTGCGCCTGGCGGACATCGCCGAGTTCAACCCCGAGCACGACATCGACGGCCACACGGCGCGTGCGGTGGCACGGCTGGCGTGGACGCTGTTGCAGCCCTGAAGCAGGGCGTCAGAAGGTGCCCGGATACAGCCCGCCATCGAGCAGCAGGTTCTGCCCCGTGAGGTAGCCCGCCTGCGCGCTGCACAAAAACGCGCACAGGGCGCCGAACTCCGCGGGCGTGCCGAAGCGGCGTGCCGGGATCTGCGCCGCCTGGCTGGCGCGGATTTCTTCCAGACTCTTGCCGGCCTTTTGCGCCGCCGCCACCAGCGTGGCGTTGAGGCGGTCGGTGTCGAACTTGCCGGGCAGCAGGTTGTTCACCGTCACGCCGCGCGCGGCCAGCCCCGAGCGCGCCAGGCCCGCGACGAAGCCGGTGAGGCCGCTGCGCGCGCCGTTGGACAGGGCCAGGATGTCGATCGGCGCCTTCACTGCGCTGGACGTGATGTTCAGGATGCGGCCAAAGCCGCGCTCGGCCATGCCGTCGACCACCGCCTTGATGAGCTCGATGGGCGTGAGCATGTTGGCATTCACGGCACGCTGCCAGTCCTCGCCCGTGAAATGGCGAAAGTCCCCGGTGGGCGGGCCGCCGGCGTTGGTCAGCACGATGTCGAAATCGCGCCCCGGCCCGCCCGGCGCGCTCCACACGGCCTCGCGCCCCTCGGGCGTGGTGATGTCGCAGGCAACGGCGAGCACTTCAGGTTCTTTTTGGCCTGCAGCGCTTGTCCAGCGGGCGCTAATAGCTCTTAATTCAGTAGCTGTCTGCCGCAGCGGCGCCTCGGTGCGGGCGTTGATGAGCACGTTCACGCCTTCGCTCACCAGGGCCTCGGCGCAGCCACGGCCCAGTCCCTTGCTCGCGCCGCAGACCAGCGCCCAGCGCCCGGCGATTCCCAGATCCATGGTGGTTTCTCCTTGCTTCGTGAGCCCCGATCATGCCCCGATCGCGGCGCAAGGGTCATGCGCTGGCGGGGAGCACCAGGCGCATGCGCAGACCGCCCAGCGGCGAGGCGAGCGCCTCGATGCGTCCGCCATAGGTCTGCGCCAGCGTGCGCACGATGTCCAGGCCCAGGCCCGCGCCGCCGTTGGTGTCGCTGAGCTGCGCGCCGCGCTCGAACATGCGCTCGCGCTCGGCCTCGGGGATGCCGGGGCCGTCGTCGTCGATGGTGAAGACGATCTGGGCGCCCTCTTGCCGCGCATCGGCGAGCACGCGCGAGCGCGCCCACTTGCCGGCGTTGTCGAGCAGGTTGCCGAGCATTTCGTAGAGGTCCTGCGCCTCGCCGCGAAAGCGCGCCTCCTGCGCGCCGGGCGCCACTTCGAAGCTGACGCCGCGCGCCGCGTGCAGCCGCGCCATGGTGCGTGCGAGCGCAGCCAGCGGTTCGAGCACCGGCGTGGCCAGACCCGTGGCACGCACGGCGGCGCTGGCGCGGGCACGCGCCAGATGCCAGTCGACCTGGCGGCGCGCGATCTCGGCCTGCTCGCGCACCAGGGTCGCGAGCGGCGTGTCCTGCCCGCCCGCGGCATTGGCCAGGATGGTGAGCGGCGTATTGACCGCGTGCGCGAGGTTGCCGGCCTGCGCGCGGGCGCGCTGCACCATCTCGGCGTTCTCGCTCAGCACATGGTTGAACTCATCCACGAGCGGCGTCAGCTCCTGCGGGAAGCGCCCGGCCAGCGCGCTCGCGCCGCCACTCCTCACGGCCGCGAGCTTTTCGCGCAGCAGCGCCAGCGGCGCCAGCAGCAGGCGCAGCTGCAGCGCCACCGCCGCGAGCAGGCCGACGGCCAGCACCGCCAGCGCAAACAGCAGCAGACGCGTGAAGCGCGCAATGGGCTCGGCCACCAGCTGTTCATCGACCGCCACCGCGACCCGCAGCGGCGGCGCACCGTCCTCGGGCAGTTCAAGCGTGCGCGCCAGCGCGAGCAGGGCACGGCCCTGGGCGCCGCTCAGGTGCAGCAGGCGGTCTCCGCGGCCCGGATCTGCGGGCAGGGCCAGGGTTTCGTCCCAGAGCGAGCGCGAACGCGCCGCGGCCGCCCGGGGCGAGGCCCCGCGCGTGTCGATCTGCCAGTACCAGCCCGAAAGCGGCTGCGCAAAACGCGCCTCGGGCATCGCCCCCACCTTGAGCTGCCCGTCGACCCAGTCGATGGCGCCGCTCAATTCGTCGAGCTGCATCGTGAGCTGCGCCTGCCACTGCTGCGTGATGTGGTCGCGAAACAGCGCCGTGAGGCCCCAGCCCGTGCCCGCGAGCGTGAGCGCCACCCAGGCGAGCGTGCCCGCGAGCAGCCGCCAGCGCAGCGACGCCATCATGCGCCGCTGTCCGCCTGCACCAGCCGGTAGCCCAGGCCGCGCACGGTCTCGATGCTGCCCTCGGGCAGTTTCTTGCGCAGGCGGGCGATGAAGACCTCGATGGTGTTGGAGTCGCGGTCGCTCCCTTCGGAGTAGATGTGCTCGGACAGTTCGGTGCGCGAGAGCACCTCGCCCTTGCGCTGCATCAGGAGCTGCAGCAGCTTGAATTCATGGCTCGTGAGCACCAGCGGCCGGCCGTCGACGAGCACGCGCGCGCTGCGCGTGTCGAGCACGATGGCGCCGCAGTGCCACATGCTGCTCGCGTGTTCGCTGCCGCGACGCAAGAGCGCGCGCAGGCGCGCCAGCAGCTCTTCCATGTGAAACGGCTTGGCCAGGTAGTCGTCCGCCCCCGCGTCCATGCCCTGCACCTTCTCCTGCCAGCTCGAGCGCGCCGTGAGTATCAGCACCGGCATGCCGCGCCCGGCCGCGCGCCAGTGGCGCAACGCCGAAAGGCCATCGAGCACCGGCAGGCCCAGATCGAGCACCACCGCGTCGAAGTCCTCCACCTCGCCCAGGTATTGCGCCTCGCGGCCATCGGCGGCCTGTTCCACGGTGTGGCCGGCCGCCGCGATCGCCTGCACGAGCTGCGCCCGCAGGGTCGGTTCATCTTCCACCACGAGGATGCGCATCAGTGTTTGCCCTTCTGCCTGACCTTGAGGACCTGCGCATTCTGCGCGTCCACGTCCAGCTTGGCCACGCGGCCATCAGGCTGCAGCAGGCGGATTTCGTAGATGTATTGCCCTTGCTCGTGCTCGAACTCCACCTTGAGTACCTGCCCCGGCCAGCCCTGCTCCTGCAGCCGGGCGAGCACGGTGCTCAGCGGCAGCACCAGCCCCTCGGCCAGCGCCTGGCGCGCGCGTTCGTGATCGTCATCGCCGGCGTGCAAGGCGCCCCAGGGCAGCAGCATGGCCAGTCCCACGGCGCAGGCGGCGAAGTGGCGGCGGCGAATGAGGGTGGGCATGTTCATGGCTGCAAGGTATAGCGCAGTCATGATGAATGGCGGCTGAATGCCCGCGCCACGCTTCACATCATGCGCAGCACGTGGCCCGAGCGGTCGAACGCCACCATGTCCCGCAACCGGCCGCCGTTGATCGCGTTGACCATGAAGCGCAACGGCTGCTCGGCCGCATCGCTGCCGGGGGCGATGCCGGCGCGCCCCGACAGCGTGCTGACGAAGACCACGTCCCAATGCATGCCGGTCTGCTCCGACTCGGCGCGCAGCGCGGCAAAACTCGCGACCTCTTCAGGCGCCTTGTCCACGCACAGGCGCGGCTGCAGGTGGCCGCCCTCGCCGCGCTCGAAGCGCTCGCGCTGTGCCGCGCTGGCGTCCGCCGCGAGCTCGCGCTCGGCGAACACGAACAGCAGGCGCTGCGGCTCGTCCTGCCGGTGCGCGGCCTGAAGCAAATCGTCAAAACTTTCAAGCGAGTCCGTGCTGGCCATGGTGCAGATTCCTGTAGGGCGAGAGGGGTCCACGGCGAACTGTAGCGTGACGGCGCCCGCACGCGGCCGTTCATCATGCCCATGCCCCCTGCACGACGTCACATGAACGCCACATGAACGCCGGCTTCAGGATCGGTTCACACCACTCTTTCCACAATGCCTGCAGGCCCGACACGGTTCGAGCCCGGAACACCAACAAGACGGAATTCATCATGGCGACCACCCCACGCACACGCTACCCCACGGCGCTCATCACCCTGCACTGGCTCACGCTGGCGCTGATGCTGGGCGTGTACGCGCTCATCGAGCTGCACGACCTGCTGCCCAAGGGCAGCGACGCGCGCGCGCTGGTCAAGGCCTGGCACGAAACGCTGGGCGTGACGGTCTTTGCCGTGGTGCTGGCGCGCCTGCCGCTGCGCCTCGTGCTGGGCGTGCCGCCCGCGCTGGCCAACACGCCGCGCTGGCAGCACCAACTGGCCGGCGCGATGCACTGGGCGCTCTATGGCCTGCTGATCGCCGCGCCCCTGCTCGGCTACCTGAGCCTGAACGCGAAGGGCACGCCGGTGCCGTTCTTCGGCCTGCAGATGCCGGCGTTCATCGGCCCCGATCGCACCCTGATGCGCCAGATCAAGGAAATCCATGAAACCGTGGGCACAATGGGTTACTGGCTCATCGGTCTGCACGCCGGCGCCGCGCTGGCACACCACTACCTGATGCATGACGACACACTGCGCCGCATGGGGCTCTCGCGCCCGACCCCGGCGGCGCTCACGTCCACCCCGGGCATGCACAGGAGCACGCCATGACATCCAGGACCCCTCTCTTCGTCGCCGCGCTCGCGCTGGCCGCGCTGCCCGCCCTGGCCAGCGACGACTGCGATGCGCCCGTCGAGCGCTGGCAATCGCGCGAGGCGGTGCAGCAGATGGCGGCCAGCCAGGGTTGGACGGTGCAGCGCCTGAAGATCGACGACGGCTGCTACGAACTGCACGCCACCGACGCACAGGGGCGCAGCCTCAAGGCCAAGGTGGACCCCGAGACGCTGCAGATCATCAAGATCAAGCAGCGCAAGGAGCGCCGCCGCGATCAGCGCCGCGACCATGAGGAACGCGGCGATGCCGGCGCGCAGGCACCGGCTGCATCCCCCTCCACACCGGACGCACCGGCCGTGGCCCCCATCTTCACGCCGGGCGCCACGCCGCGGGCCCGCATCGAGTGAATCCCCTTCGTCCCAACAGGAGCCTGTCATGTCCAAACCCCTGCTCACCACCCTTGCCGCCGCCTGCGTGCTGGCCGTGCCCGCGCTGGCGCACAGCCGCCAGGTGACGCTGACCACCCAGCTCAAGAGCTACGGCGGCGACGGCGCCTACCTCGCCATCTATCTGACCGACGCCAAGGGCGCCTACGCCGGCACCCTGTGGGTGGCGGGCGGCAAGGCCAAGTACTACAAGCACCTGTCGGACTGGAACCGGCTGTCCGCGCGCGACATCAAGCGTCTCGCGGGCGTGACGGGCGCGAGCGTGGGCGCGGGGCGCAAGCTCACCGTCACCGCCGACCTGGCCGATGCGCTGATCGACGCGGGCTACGAAATCCGCATCGACGCGGCGGTGGAAGACCAGCGCGACAGCCCATCCGAAGTCCGCGTGCCGCTGACCCGCGCCAACGCCAGCCAGCCGCAGGCGGGCAAGCAGTACATCCAGTCGCTGACGTATCAACTGCAGTAAGAAGGGGCGCACGCATGGGCTGGAAGGCAATCCACCGCTGGCTCGGCCTGGTGCTGGGCACGCTTGCCATGGTGCTGGGTCTGAGCGGCGCGCTGCTGGCCTTTGACCCGCTGCAGCAGGCCTGGCAGGCACCGGCCACCGCCGACGATCTGCCCGTGGCCGCGCTGGTGCAGCGCGTGCAGCAGACCATTCCCCGCATCGAGGAAGTGCGCCGCCTGCCTTCGGGCGTGGTCGTGGTCTATTCCCTCGAGGGCGACCAGGCGCGCGCCGTGCGCGTCGATCCGGCCGACGGCACCATCCTCGGCCCCTACCAGGCCTCGGCCCTGCCACGCTGGGTCAAGAACCTGCACCGCACGCTGCTCGCGGGCGACACGGGGCGCTGGGGCGCGGCCCTCACGGCGCTGGCCATGCTGGTGCTCAGCGGCTCGGGCCTGGCGCTGCTGCTGCGGCGCATGGGCGGCTGGCGCCGCCTGGGCGCCCGCGTGCGCGGCACGCTGGCGCAGCGCGTGCACGTGGTGAGCGGGCGCATCGTGCTGGCGGTGCTGCTGCTGACCTCGGTGACGGCGCTCTACATGAGCTCGACCACGCTGGGGCTGGTGTCGCTGGACGCCGCGCCCGAGCCCGAGGTCGCATCGGCCGTCACCGGCCAGGGCGAACGCGCGGCCGCCGACATCGCGCTGCTGCGGCAGGTGACGCTCAAGGACCTGCGCGCGCTCAGCTTCCCCGACGCCTCCGACCCCGAGGACACCTGGAAACTCACCACACACGGCGGCACCACCTGGCTCGACCGCACCTCCGGCGAGCCGCTGGCCACGCAGCCCGCCGCGACGGCGCAACGGCTGTACGACCTGGCGCTGATGCTGCACGCGGGCGAGGGCGCGTGGTGGTTCTGGGCCGTGGTGCTGGGCCTGGTGGGCGCGAGCGTGCCGCTGTTCTGGGTTTCGGGCGTGCTGATCTGGTGGCGCGCGCGCCAGGACCGTCCACACCTCACGAACAACAGCGCGCTCGCGCAGGCCGACATGCTGATCTTCGTGGCCAGCGAAGGCGGCAGCACCTGGGGCTTCGCGCAGGCGCTGCATGACGCGCTGGTGCGCGCCGGGCACCGCGTGCACAGCGCGCCGCTGGAGCAGTTCGCCAGTGGCCCCAGGGCGCGCCAGATCTTCGTGCTCGCGGCCACCTACGGCGAGGGCCAGGCGCCCGCGCACGCCAGCGGCGCGCTCGCGCGCATCGCCGCGCTCAAGGCGGGCGCGGCGCCGGTGACGGTGCTCGGGTTTGGTGACCGGCAGTTCCCCGCGTACTGCGCGTTCGCCAACGATCTCGATGCACTGCTGCGCGAGCGGGGCTGGCCCGCTCTGCTGCCGCTGGAGCGCATCCACCAGCAATCGGCGCAGCAGTTCGCGCGCTGGGGCGAGGCGCTGGCCAACGCGCTGGGCGAGGCGCTGACGCTCGACTACCGCCCGCGCCTGCCCGCGACCACCGCGCTCACGCTGGTCTCGCGCCAGGACTACGCGGGCATCGATGGCCAGAACGCGGCCATCCTGCGCTTTGCCTGGCCCGCGCAAAGTGCCTGGGACCGGCTGCGCGGGCGCGGCCTGGCGCGCTTCGCCGCGGGCGACCTGATCGCCATCGTGCCGCCGGGCTCGCCCGTGCCGCGCTACTACTCGCTGGCCTCGGGCCGCGAGGACGGCTTCGTCGAAATCTGCGTGCGCCATCTGGCGGGCGGCCTGTGCTCGACCTTCCTGCTGGGCCTCAAGCCCGGCGAACACGCGCAGGCCTTCATCCGCGAAAACCCCGGCTTCGCCCTGCCCGCGGGCAGGCGCCCGGTGCTGCTGATCGGCGCGGGCACCGGGGTGGCGCCGCTGGCCGGTTTCATCCGCCGCAACGACAGGCGTGTGCCCATGCACCTGTGGTTCGGCGCGCGCGACCCGGCGCGTGACTATTACTTCCAGCCCGAGATCGAACGCTGGCAGGGCGAAGGCCGCGTGGCCAGCGTGCGCACCGCGTTCTCGCGCGTGCCGGACGGCGGCGGCTACGTGCAGGACGCGCTGCGGCGCGACGCCGAGCGCGTGCGCACCCTGGTGGCCCAGGGCTCACTGGTGCGCGTGTGCGGAAGCCGCCCGATGGCACACGGCGTGGCCGAGGCGCTGGACGACATCCTCGGCCCGCTGCACCTGAGCGTGGCACAACTCAAGGCCAGGGACCGCTATGCCGAAGACGTCTTCTGAAGCGGCCACGCGCCTGACCCTGCACGGCCCGACCATGGGCACGCGCTGGTCGGCCACGATCGATGCGCCGCCCGGGCTCGATCGCGCCGCGCTGCAGCGCGATCTGGCCGCCGCCGTGCAGCGGGTGGATGCGCAGATGTCGCCCTGGAAGCGCGAGAGCGACCTCGCGCGCCTGAACCAGGCCGCGCCCGATCACTGGGTGAGCCTGCCGCCCGAGATGCTGGCCGTGCTGGCGCGGGCGCTGCAGATCGCGCGACTGAGCGCGGGCGCGTTCGACCCCACCGTGGGCGCGCTGGTCGATGCCTGGGGCTTTGGCGCGGCGCGCGAGCAGCCCGACCCGGCGGCCATCGAGGCCGCGCGCGGCGCGGCTGCGGCTGCGGGCCACACCCAGCTCGAACTCGACGAGGCCGCGGGCCGGGTGCGCAAGCACGCGCCGATGCAGCTCGACCTGTGCGGCATCGCCAAGGGCTACGCCGTGGACGGCATGGCGGCGGTGCTCAGCCGGCACGGCGTGGCGCATGCCCTGGCGGCGCTCGACGGCGAGCTGCGCGCCGTGGGCAGCCAGGCCGGCGGCCAGCCCTGGCCCGTGGCGCTGGAGAGCCCCGAGCCGGGCCGCCGCGCCGTGCAGGGCGTGATCGAGCTGCAGGACCTCGCCGTCGCCACTTCAGGCGACTACCGGCGCTTCTGGCAGGTCGGCGAAGCCCGCCTGGCGCACACCATGGACCCGCGCCGCGGCGCGCCACTGAACAACGCCGTGGCCTCGGTCACGGTGCTGGCCGAGGCCTGCATGGACGCCGACGCCTGGGCCACCGCGATGCTCGTGGCCGGGCCGGGCGAAGGCTTGGCGCTGGCTCAGCACCTGGGGCTGGAGGCGTTGTGGCTGCTGCGCCGCGAAGGCCGGCTGGTGCAGCTCGGGCTGGGACGGTTCGCCAGCGTGAACGACGGCTGAATCCGGCGCCCGATTTCATGCAACGCAGAGCGCATCGCGGCGCAATGCGAGGTCAAGCGCAGCGACGTTTCACATAGTAATATGCATTCATGTCAGGAATGCCTTCGTCTTCATGCACGCTGCAATACCTGTCCTCTCATGAAGTGGAGCCGGCATTGCGCTTCGAGGCGTGGCGCGAACGCGCGCATCAATGGGTGGAGATGCTGCCCCCGGCACCGGGTGCGGATCTGGATGCCGAGCTGCGCGTACTGCGGAGCACCACCGGCAGTTTTTGCACCATGCGCTCCTCGGCTTATGCCATGCGCTCAACCCCGCGCCATCGCGCGCATGCGCCGGACATGGTGATCCTCTCGCTGATGCAGGCCGGCCAATTGCTGCGCGAGGACGCGGCTCCCGGCGAGCGTCGGCATCTCACGGCAGGAGCCCTCGGACTGTACGACCCGACCACCATGGGCATCTACCGCTGGAGCCACAATTCCCGCGAGGCGTTTCTGGCCCTGCCGCGCGGCGAGGTGCTGGCGGCTCTGGGGCGCGACCCAGGCAGCCTGCCCATCGGACTGGAGCGCTGCCCGCTGGCGCCCGCTCTGGCCAGCCAGTACAACCATCTGGCGATGCTGATGCGCCAGCCGCAAAGCCTGGACAACGACGAATTCGCCGGCCTGCTGCAGAACACGCGCGCGCTGGCCTTGCTGCTGCTGCGCAATCTGGGACGCCGACAACGCGATGCCGATGCGTTCGATGACGAGCCTGACCTGAATGCCGGCCGGCGGGTTGCAGCGCTGCGCTTCATGGAGCGGGAAGCCCATCGCCACGATCTGGATGTGGCCGCCATTGCCCGTGGCGCCGATTGCTCGCGCACGCGTCTGTACGCGGCCTTTCAGGAGCGGCAGGAAACGGTAATGGGCGCCCTGCGGGAAATCCGCCTGCAACGCGCCAAGGATCTGATCCAGCGAAATGTCAGACTGCACGTGGGCGCCCTGGCCTGGCGCTGCGGTTTCGCGGACCCGTCGAGTTTCAGCAAGCTGTTCCGTGCCCGTTTCGGCTTGCTGCCCTCGCAATGGCACCAGCGGGTGTGGGCCGGTTCCGAAACCTGAGACCCCTGACCCATTTCGAGCGCGTAGGACGCACGCCCGCAAGCCGGGACGCAGCGCCTGATCTCACGCGGTCCAAGCATGCGGCCCGGCGGTAGATTCAAGCGCCACGTACGTGGCGATGCCGATGGGCGTGGGGCTGGCGCCCCGATCCGTTTCGGCATCCCCGCCACCCATCCAGCGCGCCCGATATCAGAGCCGCAGCGGCCCAGGGTCGGGTGCAGGCCCACCGCGAAACGGAGAGCACCATGCGATTGCCTGATCAACGAAGACTTCACCGCCGCTCGCGCGCCTGTGCACTGCGCATCGGTGGCGCGCTCGTGCTGGCGTTCACGCTCGCCGCCTGCGGGGGCGGTAACGACCGGCCCTGGACCGGCGAGGGTGCCGCGCCATGGAGCGCGAGCGGCTGGGTCCAGTTGAGCGACACGGAGTGGATGGCCGAAAACGGCACCGAGGGCTATCGCTGGGTCGAAGGCCAGGGGTGGACGCGCTGGCGCGCGATCGGCTCCGGAGGCGGTGATACCGGCGTCGTTGTCTGCAAGGACCGCGCGGGCAATGACATGCCGGTCAACCCCAAGACCATCACGATCCACAACAACTCGGACGACACGATTTACCCGGCCATCGCCACCAGCATGAACGAGGTCAATGAATGGCTTCAAGGCTGCTTGCGCACAACCGAGCCGCATCCGACGCAATTCATCTACAAAACCTACGTCAACGAAGGCCAGGGCCTGCCGCCTCATGCGTCCGTGAAGCTCACGCTGCCGCTGATGAGCCAACTGGACCCGCAGCGCTACATCACCTGGTGGAACGGTGGGCGTGTGATCCTGGCCGACAAGCCCGACCGGCTGCGCAACCCCGACGATCAGGACATTGGCGCCGTTGGCAGCGTCGGGTGCGAAGGGCAAAACACCTCCTGCACCCTGAGCATTTACCAAAGCAAGGAAGGCATTTCTGAAAATTCCTATGCGCAGTTGTCCGAGTACACCTTTGGCGACTCCATTCCCGTCGACGGCCAGGCCCGGTGGCTCAAGCCCGAAAATGTCGGCTACAACATCTCCTACGTCGATCATGTCTACATGCCGGTGGCGATCGGACCGCAGAACAATCCCTACATTGGATACAGCGGGTCGGCCCAGTCGCTGCCCGTGTTCAGGGAGAAAGTCAATGCATTCCTGAACAGCCCGGCCGGGTCAGGCTGGCCGCTCTACAACCTGGACGGCCGCAAGCTGCCGGGGGGATACAACATCTTCGCCATGCGCAGCGGCACCCTGTCGCCCGACGAGGATGTGCCGGTCAAGCCGGCGGGCGGTTTCCCGCCGGTGCTCACGGTGTTGCGTTGTCTGCAAGGCCAGTGCACCGATCAGGAAAAGAACTCGCTGCATTTTGGCGACGCCGTGCAGAACATGCAGAACCTGTGGGGCTCCTGCGTGTCCTGGGGCAACGAGGACATCACGCCCCACGTGACGCAAACGATCGTCTGCCCGAGCGAGCTCAAGAACGGCATGGGACTGATCAAGCAGTTCTTCGAACAGAACCACAACGACTATTCGCGCAACTACGACACCGATCCCGCGTGCAGCAAGGCGCAGAAAAAGATCGATTTCAATTTCCTGAGCGCGCTCTCGCACATCTATGGCTGGGTGCAATTCAACGAAGGGTGCTCGGCCGCGACGAACAAGCTCGTCGCCACCACGATTGCCGGATGGGACCACCACAAGATCCAGCAGCTTTACATCAACGATCTGCAATACAACCACCACCAGCCGTATTTTCACGGTGATGAAAAACTGGCCTTCAATCCGTATGTGAAGCTGATTCACGAAGACCTGCAGATGAATGCCTACGCATTCTCCGTGGACGATGCCATCGGTTTCATGAGCGAATTGGGCGATGGTCTGATTTTCACGGTGGGCGGCACCCAGGGTCTGGAAAATCCCGATCAATTCAATTATGCGGGGGGCTTCCAGGTGGCGATGGGGGTACCGCAAAGCGTGGCGAATACGGACACGGCGCTGATCACGAAATATGGCGTCTGCGCCTTCAACCACGACGCCGATGACCCGCAGTGCGCGCAGGACAAGCAGGACGTGTTCATGCCCGAATACCGCCAGATCGCGGGCTTTCGAGTCGGCACGGTGCCGTCCTATCCGGTGAAGGTAAGGTTCACCGACATGCACGACAACCTCTACACCTTCGAGGTCAAGACACGGTTTCCCCAGTGCGATTTCCCCCAAAACGAGGACACCTGTTACCCGGACAAGACCCAGCTGTTCGACACGTCCGCCTGCAAGGTGGTCGACAAGAACGGCGCCACGCACGCCAAATCGAGCGATTGGTGCGGCAGCGCGAATCCGCACGAAAAGCGGGAGGCACGCGACGCCAATTCGAGCGGCGGGCAGATCACGAGGAATTACATCGCGTTCGCGCCCCCGATGGACGACTGAACCGTTCGCTGCGTGACGCTGGAGCGCCACGCGGTGAATCGCCGTTCTCAGGCTCTGCCTGAATGTCTCTTGAACGCTGCGTTCAGCACCGGTTCATGACCCGCGCCGCACACTGCAGTCACAGTCACATTCGACTGGCATACAGGCAAAGGAGAGCACCATGAAATCGACCACACTACTGGCTTGCACCCTCGCCCTGGCCGCTCTGGGCAGCAGCCCGCTGCTGGCCGGAGACCGGTCCGGTGACCACGCAAAACGGCACGACGCCACGGCGCAGACACAACAACAGCAGCCGGGCGGATTCGATCACGACATGCAGGTCGTGGCGCACACCGCCGCCGACGGCGAACCCGGCTGGGGCTGGCAATATTTCTGCGACCCCGTCCATGCCCGCGCCGTCGTGATCAGCCCCGACGGTCAGTACTACCTGAGCCGTGGCAAGGGGCTGCGCTGGGTGGCGGGAGTGCAGAGTTGAGAAAAGCGCCGAGCGCCCGGCGTCTGCGGCTTCAGCGCAGCGTGGGTGTCTCGGTCAGCGCGGCCGCGAGGTCGGCCCCATCGCCGACGACGCGGCGCGCGCCGTTGAAGCGCTTCCTCCAGTAACTCTCCTGCATGTCTTCGACCCGTACCCTGAGGCCGCTGCGCGGGGAGTGGATGAATTTACCGTCGCCGATGTAGATGCCCACGTGGCTGAAGGTGCGGCGCATGGTGTTGAAGAACACCAGATCGCCGGGCTGCAGGTCCTTCTTGTCGATCTTTTCGGTGCTGCGGGCCTGATCGGCCGCCTTGCGCGGCAGCACGAGGCCGCGCGTCTGCTCGAAGATGCTGCGCACGAAGCCGCTGCAGTCAAAACCGGTTTCGGCACTCGTGCCGCCACGGCGGTAGGGCACGCCCAGAAAACCCATGGCCGTGGTCACGAGATCGGTGGTGCGGTCCGCCACGCCGTGCGCCTGCCCGGCCACGCTGTGGCCCAGGTCGGCCAGATGACCGGAAACGTTTTCCGCCCACGTCAGCGGCGCCGTTGCCTCCGCCGGGGCCAATTCAGGCGCGGCAAAGACGCTCGTGCTGCAGGTCAGCAGCAAGGTGAGGAACCAACGGGGCATAGGGGCGCAAGGTTAACCGACTTCGCGTGCCATCCGCCACCCGCGATGTGTAATTTAATGAAAATCCACGGCAACGCAGACCATCCATGCGCTATGAGCTATTAATTAAATAGCGTCATGTGGTCCATGGAATGCTCGGCCGTCCGGCGGCGCTTCCCCGGGCCGATGCGAGTCACCCAGGCAGCGGATCGGCAAAGCCCCTGGAATCGACGTGCACCATCGCCCCGTCCGCATTGAACTGCACGCTGCCCGCACGCAGGTCGTGGCGCAGGTGAATGCGCTGGCCGCACAGGGTGAAATCGACCGCACCCTGCAGCGCCACACCGATCTCGAGCCGGGCTCCGCGCGCGCGCGCCAACTGCTGCTCCAGGGTGTCACGCTGCTGCTGCAGCCGCGTGAGCTGCGCCAGCGCGTCCTGCAGCGACGCCTCGGCGCGCTCAAGCAGCCCCTTGGGATCGCCGTGCTGGCGCAGGTGGTCGATGACCTTGCGCAGGCTGGGCACGCGCTGCTGCTGCGTGTCCTGCTCGTGCACGGTCAGGCGCAGCTGTTCCTCCAGCACCGGGTTCGCGCCCAGCACCAGCCGCGTCACCCCCACGTCGGCGGAGCCGATGTAGGGTGCGGCGATGCTCATCATGGCGCTGGCGCTGCCGCCCAGCAGCCGCCCGCGCTGCGGCACCTCGCGCCCGACGCTGATGCGGTCGAGCGCATGCAGCTCGCATTCGAGCGCATTCTGGCGGATCACGAGTTCGGTGCCCGCGCGCAGCTCGGAGATTTCGGCAAACCGCACGTCGATGGCGCCCTCGGCCTGAAGGCGCGCACGCGCGATCACGCCGCCCTTGACGACGATGCTGCCCCTCGCCTGCACGATGCCTCCATCGACCGCGCCGCCCACGATGACGTCGCCGCTGGCCTGCACCTGCATGCCCTGCGCAATGTCGCCATCGACGTGCACGCTGCCGTCGTAGCGGATGTTGCCGGCCGCGATGTCCACCTCTGCCAGATGCAGCACCGGCTCGACCATGACGCCGGCGCGCACCAGCACGGGCTGGCCGGTGATGGCCGCCACGAGCAGATTGGGGTCGTCCTCGCTGATGGCCACGCCGCTGAGCTTGTCGGCGAAGGGCGCGTCGCGCCCCGGACGCGGCGCCAGTACCTTGCCCAGCACCGTCACGCCGGGCGTGCCGGGCGTGGCGGGCTTGCGGCGCATGAGCAGCGCGCCCGACTCCACCAGCACGATGACGCCGCCGTGCTCGCGGTAGTTGATGCGCCCGTCGGCATCGACCTTGGGCGCGCGGTCGGGCGCGGCGGCGATAAGTTCGAGAAATTCGGCGTCCTCGCCATCGACGGCCAGCACGCCACGGGCCACGACGACGGGTTGCGCCCCTTGCGTCAGCACGGCCTGCGAGATGGCCGCCGCGTCGATGCCGGCCACCACACCCGCGCCCGCGAGCGCCTCGTGCACGGCCTCTTCGCTGGCCGGGGCACCGCCCTGCGCCGCGCTGATGCTGACCTGGGCCTGCATCGCATCACGCGCGACCTCCACCCGCACGACCGCATCAACCGGATGGGCCAGCAGCAGCACGACACGCTCTTGCGGGCCCGTACCCATCTGCACCGCGCGCTCGATGGCCTCTTCATTGATCTGGCAGGCGCCAAAACCCTGCTCCGTCATCCACCGCAGCAGAGCCGCCCGATCGAACGGCGCACGCTCGGCGCTGGGCTCCATGGTGAGAACCACGTCGCCTGCCGCCGATGTGCTCAGTTGCATGCCACGGGCGTCCAAACGTATCTCCTGTTGCGTGTCGCGCGCCGATTCACCGGCGCGCTGGTTCTATGCTACATGGTATATGGCACCAATGGTCGCCTGACGCCAGCACGAATTGCTGCCCCTGCAAGAGAGGAAGACCTCATCCGGCAGGGCTCTTTGCACACCCATCGCGCCCGATCCGCAGGCGATCACGGCCCCGGGGAGCACAAGCGCGTCATGCGCTCAGCAGGCCCGCCCCCGTGCCGCGCGTGAACGCTTCCTCGAACACCGAATAGCCCGACCAGTCCGCATGCGCGAACGCCAGGCGCGCCGTGGCGGGCGTGGGCGGCAAGGGCATTCGCTCCCCATTCAATAGCATGTAACGCTTGTCCGACAATGTCTTCAAGCCAATTTGGCTTAAAAACTGCTGTTCACCCGGCCGCGGGATGGACATGGCATGCCCGTAGCGGGTGATCTCCATGCGCGTGGCACGTTCACCGATGTCGGGGTGGGGGCGCGCAAGCGTCGCGAGGATGGCGTCGCGCCACGCCGTCCAGGGGCGCGCGAGCAGCGCGGTGCGGCCCTCGGGCCCATCGCCCAGCGCCTGGTAGTAGCTGAGCACCGTGGGCCCGGCGATCTGCGCGCCCACGTTCAGGCGCTGGTGCCCGGCATCGACGTAGCCCAGACCGCCGCGCGTCTCGTGGTCGTACAGCACGTTGTCCCACGCAGGCGCGGCGCCGGGATGGTCCTGCAGCGGCCGGTCGATGTGGATGTTGGCCACGAGCCAGGGCGCCCAGGCCAGGCGCCGGGCGGCCTCGCGCAGGAAGTCGGGCGGGTTTTGCACCACCCGCGCCGCCATGAAGACCGGCAACGCGACGATGCAGCGCGCGGCCTGCCAGCGCACGACTTGGCCGCTGGCGTGCACCAGTGCATCCACCTCCACGCCATGGCGGCCCTCGGCGATGCGCAGCACGCTCGCGCCCGTGCGCAGCTGCGTGCCCGGCTGCAGCACGGCGGCCAGGCGCCGCGTCAGCCAGCCATTGCCCTCGGGCCAGGTGAGCACCGCGTCGCGCTCTTCACTCGATGCATTGCCCCGCGCATCACCCGGCGCCTGAAAACCGTGGCGACTGGCGAAGTAGTGGATGCCGGCCCAGGCCGAAACCACGCGGCTGCCCGCGCCGTAGTCGTCGCGGCAGCAGTAGTCGAGGTACCAGCGCAGGTGCGCGTCGTCCAAGCCTTCTCGCGCCAGCCAGTCATCGAAAACGAGCGCATCGAGCGACGCCACGGCGGGCGACAGGGGCGCATCGGCCCGCCAGGTGCGCAGTGTGGGCATGGCGAAGCGGGCGGCGCGCGAGAGCTCGTCCACGCGCCGCGCAAAGCGCCGGTACTGCCCCAGCGTGCTGCTACTCACGCCATCGACGGGCAGCAGCCCCTCATGCCAGTGCCCCTGCCAGTACAGGCGCTCCTGCGGGCTGTGGCACAGCGTGCGCTCGTCGTAACGCCAGCGCCCGGCCACGCGCCGGCGCAGGCCCAGCTCCTCCAGGAAATCCTGCACCTCGCGCGCCTCGTCGCCGGGCACGGGCAGATAGTGCGCGCCGCGCGGGCAGGCCACGCCTTGCACCTGCGTGGCGCGGCTGTTGCCGCCGGCCTCGTCCTCCAGCTCCAGCAGCACGAGGTCTTCGACGCCCGCCAGGCGCAGCGCCCGCGCGGCCGCGAGCCCCGCGACGCCGCCCCCGGCAATCACGACGCGCGTGCGCTCGGTGCGCGAAGGCGGTGGCAGGCGCCGCTGCGCCAGCGCATCGCGCAGCGCGTGGCCGCGCCGCACGTCGATGCCGGTGAAACCGCCCGGGAGCTCGCGCGCCTCGGGCGCGCAGGCCGCGAGCGCGCTGGCGGCCGTCAGGCAGAGAAAGGGGCGGCGCTGCATGAACGCGAGAGGAACGCGCGGGACGCCCTAGGGCGCCTACTGCACCTGGCGCACGTCCAGCCCCGCTGCGCGCAGGCGCTCGATCACTTCGGCGGAGTGCTCGCGGCTCCTCGTCTGCAGCACCATCTCGATCTCGACGTTCTGCGCCGCCAGCAGCGTGAAGGCGCGCTGGTGATGCACCTCATCGATATTGGCGCCGGCCTGCGCCACGAGCGAGGTGATGCGCGCCAGGCTCCCGGGCACGTCGCGCGCGCTCACCACCACGCGCGCCAGGCGCCCGGAGCGCACCATGGCGCGGCCGATGATCTGCGCCAGCAGCTGCGGGTCCATGTTGCCGCCCGAAAGCACCATGCCGACCTTCTTGCCCTCAAAGCGTGCCTTGTGGCGCACCAGCGCCGCCAGCGCCGCGGCGCCCGCGCCCTCGGCCAGGGTCTTCTCGATTTCCAGCAGCAGCACGATGGCCTGCTCGACATCGCCCTCATCGACGAGCAGCAGATCGTCCACGCGCTCGCGAATCACCTCCACGCAATGCACGCCCGGCGCGCCCACCGCGATGCCCTCGGCGATCGTGCTCGCGCCCTGCTCATAGCTGGTCCCCTGGATGGCGTTGACCATGGCCGGAAAGCGCTGCACCTGCACGCCCACGACCTCGATCGACGGCTTGATGGCCTTGGCCGCCGTGGCAATGCCCGAGATCAGCCCGCCGCCGCCCACGGGCACGACGAGCACCTCCAAATCGGGCTGCGCCGCGAGCATCTCGATGGCGAGCGTGCCCTGCCCGGCCATGATGGCTTCGTCGTCATAAGGGTGGATCAGCGTGAGCTGCTCGCGCGCCGCGAGCTCGCGAGCGTGCACCGCCGCCTCTTCCAGCGAATTGCCATGCAGGATCACGCGCGCGCCAAAACCCTGGGTGCGCGCCACCTTCACGCTTGGGGTGAAGCTCGGCATGACGATGGTGGCCGGAATGCCCAGCTGCAGGGCGTGGTAGGCCACGCCCTGCGCATGGTTGCCCGCGCTCATGGCGATGACGCCGCGCTGGCGCTCGTCCTGCGACAGTTGCACGAGCTTGTTGCACGCGCCGCGCTCCTTGAACGAGCCGGTGAACTGCAGGTTTTCCATCTTGAGGAACACCTGCGCCCCGGTGATTTCCGAGAGCGTGCGCGACTCCACGCATGGGGTATTGAGTACCTGGCCGGCCACGCGGGTCGCGGCCTGTTCAACATCGGCGAATTGCAGCATTTTTGTTTCCTTGTGGGATGGAACCGGGGGTCAGCGCGATACACGCCCCCATTCCTGCTCGTAAGTGTGCACCAGGACCTGGTTGGACAGGCGGTTGACCTCGGCGCTCACGCGCGCCATGTCGCGCGGAAAATCCAGCATCGCCGCCAGCGCCCCTGCATCCAGAAACCGCAGGCCCGCGGGCAGCTCGGTGGGCACGCGCCACGGCCGGCGGCTGGCGATGACGAAGCCCCATTCGCCGAAGCTCGGCACGTGCGCGTGATAGGGCACGACCGTCAGGCCCACCGATTCGATCGTCCGCGCCACGGTCCAGAAGCTCCTGCGCGCGACCAGCGGCGAGGTGGTCTGCACGACCGCGTAGCCGCTGGCCGCCAGGCGCTCGGCCAGCAGCGCGTAGAAGCTGTTGGTGTAGAGCTTGCCGATGGCGAAATTGGTGGGATCCGGAAAGTCGACCACGATCACGTCGAAGGTGTCCTTGCCGTGCTGCAGCCACTGGAAGGCGTCTTCGTTGACCACGTGCACGCGCGGGTCGGAGAGCGCATGGTGGTTCAGCAGCGCCAGCTGCGGCATGTCGGTGAAGAGCCGCGTCATCGCCGGATCGAGCTCCACCAGCGTGACCGATTGCACCGACGGGTATTTGAGCACCTCGCGCACCGCCATGCCGTCGCCGCCGCCCAGCACCGCCACGCGCTTGGGCGCGCCATGCGCGGCCATCGCCGGGTGCACCAGCGCCTCGTGGTAGCGGTATTCGTCGTTCTCGGCGAACTGCAGGTTGCCGTTGAGGTACAGCCGGTAGCCATTCCTGCCGTGCGTGACGACGATGCGCTGGTACGGCGTGGTGACGGCAAAGGCGATCGGGCTCTGATAGAAATGGTCCTCGGCCAGCGTGGTGATTTTTTCCGCCCCCGCCATGCCCGCGGCCAGCAGCGCGAGCACCATCACGCACGCGGCGATGTGCTCGGCGCGGCGCGGCAGTTCATGGCGGAACAGCCACAGCGCCCACACGGCGACGAGCGCGTTCATGAGCCCGAACAGCAGTCCCGAACGCACCAGCCCCAGCTGTGGCACGAGCAGCAGCGGAAACGCCAGCGACACCGCCAGCGCCCCGAGGTAGTCGAAGGTGAGCACCTGGCTCACGAGGTCCTTGAACTTCACGTCGCGCTGCAGGATGCGCATCACCAGCGGAATCTCCAGCCCCACCAGCGTACCCACCGCCATCACCATGAGATAGAGCAGGAAGTGAAACGCCCCGGGCAGCCAGGCATTGGCGACGAAGAGCGCCCCGGGCATGGTGCCGCCCACCAGCGCCACCAGCAGCTCGATGCGCAGGAAGTGCGCGGCCAGCGGCCGGTTCAGGTAGCGTGACAGCCACGAGCCCACGCCCATGGCGAAGAGGTAGGTGCCGATGACAGTGGAAAACTGCAGGATGGAGTCGCCCAGCAGGTAGGACGCGAGCGCCCCCGCCGCCAGTTCGTACAGCAGCCCGCAGGCGGCGATGACGAAGACGCTGATGAACAACGCGACGGCGATGGGGCGGGGCGCGGGGGCAGGGGCAGCGGCGGCCGCGTCATGGGCCGCTGGAACATTGGTCAAATCAGTCTCCAGCCCTTGCTGGATAAGCGCGAGGAGCTATCAATCCAAAGGGTCAATGAATCGCCGCCGCCACGATGATGCTGATGCCCAGGCACATCGCCGCCACCACCAGCGCGAGCGCGCGGTTCTGCTTCTCGACGATCTCGCCCCAGAGGTCGTAGGGCGTGATCTTGTCCACGATGAGAAAGCACAGCCAGAAGATGACGACGCCGATGGCGGCGTAGGCGATGGAGCCGAAGAAGGCCGCTGGTTTGAGCCATTGCATGTCCATGATGAATCTCCTTGGAAATCGCTATTTGTGAAACCCGCCGCTGGAAGCGCCGCCGAATGAGCCGCCGCTGGTGCGGCTGTAGCCGCCCGAGCCCGAGGAGCAGGTGCCGAGCAGGAACAGCACGATGATGAGCACGATGACGATGAGCGCGATGGTGCCGCAGCCCACGCCCTTGGCGGCGACGAAGGGCCCGACTTCGTCGCGCTTGAAGCGTTCGGCGTCGGCCTCGCGGCCCAGCGCCTGCGCCACGGCCAGGCTGGCCATGCGGCTGCCATAGGACCACGTCACCTCGCTGCCGCCCCTTTCCATAGCCAGCAGCCCCTTGCCGGTGCTGGCCGCGTAATCGGCGTTCTCGGTGCGCTGCCCGCGCGCCACGGGCCAATAGAACTCGCCGGCCACGTAGGTGGTTTCGGCACTGTAGCTGCTGGTGCGCGTGTAGTTCACGCCCAGGTAGCGCGCGTTCAGGCCGCCTGACCCCGAGACCGTGGGCGCGCCCGTCGCGGGCCGCACCAGGCTCCAGCCGTCGCTCGCGTCGACGAGGAAGGTGAAGCCCTTTTTCTGGTTGTAAAGCAGGTACTCTTCCCAGCCGAACTGCTCGTCGTCGCCCGGCTCCTGGCCCATGCGGTGCTGAAAGCCCACCACCTGCCAGGGCACGCCCTCGAACGTGCCCATGCTGCCCAGCGCAATCAGCGGGCGCACCGGCTCGTCCTGCGTGGCGCTCACGAGCTCGGCGCCGATACCGCGCGTGAGATCGATCAGGCTGTGGCACGAGCCGCAGGTGACGCTCTTGCTGGTTTCGAGCTGCACCTGTACCTGCGCGCCGCAGTGCGGGCAGTCGAACTGGCGCCCGCGCTCGTGCTTGACCGATTCGTCCCTCAGGCCCTTGAGCTGCAGGTCTTCGAGCTGCACGGAGCGGCCGATTTCGGCCCGTGGCTCTGGGGCGCCGTAGTCGATGGAGAGCACCTGGCCGTCGTCACTGCGCAGCTCCACCACGGTGAAGGGCTGGCCCAGCGGCGGCAGCTTGGGCAGCTCGCCCTCGGCCGCCGCCAGGTGCGCCTGCAGGTGCGCGGCCACGTTCCAGGCCTGGCCCGCGAGCGTCACACCCGCGCCCAGCGGCAGTTGATCCGCGGGCGGCAGCGCCTGGCCCGCAAGGTCGAGCGCTCGGGTGAAGACGTAGGCGCCGTTGTCCTCGCCCAGCGTGGCGCCGCGGCCATCGTCGAGCCAGGCGTTCCACTCGGTCCAGCCACCTTCCTCGCCGTGAAACTGCAGGCGCCCGATGAGCGTGAAGGTCACGCCCTCCCACGTGCCCGTGGCCAAGAGCTGCAGCGGGCTGTGGTCGTCGAACAACTCGGCCATCCGGCCCACGCGCGAGAGCACGTCGCCGCTGCGCACCACGGTGCTGTGGCAATAGCTGCAGACGGCGTGCGTGGACTGGGCGCTGCGAAACTCCACCGGCGCGCCGCAGCCGGGGCAGGGCGCGCTGTAGTGGCGTTGCGTGGGGCCCGTGGCCATGTTTATGGGTGTTTTCGGCCTCCAGCGCTTGCTGCACAAGCGCCGGTAGCTCTCAAAACAAGGGCTAGACGAGCTTCTTGAGCAGCTCGGCCTTCTTGGCGCTGAACTCTTCCTCGGTCAGGATGCCCTTGGTCTTGAGCTCGCCGAGTTTTTCCAGCAGCGCCATCACGTCCTCGGGCTTGACGCCCACCGCAGGCGCGGCGCCGGGCTGCAGGGCCGATTGCATGTTCTGCGCCAGGATCTGCCCCATGGCCACGCCCGCGCCCATACCCAGACCCGCGCCCGCGAGCCCCCCGCCGTCGCCCCCGGTGCCCACGCCCTTGGCCATCTCGGGAATCGCCTGCGCGGTCTGGTACTGCATGAATTTGCCCATGTCGCCGCCGACCATGCCCATGCCGATTTTCTGGTCGAGCACCTTCTGCAGGTCTTCGGGCAGCGACAGGTTCTGCACCGTCACCTGCTCGACCTTGAGGCCCAGCTTGGCGAACTCCGGTTCGAGCTGCCTGGCCAGCGCGGCGGCGAACATCGTCTGGTTCGCCGCCAGGTCGAGGAAGGCCACGCCGCTGGCGGCGATTGCGTTGCTGATGTTCTGCAGCACCAGGCCGCGCAACTGCCCTTCGATGTCGCCCACCAGGTAGCTCTCGCGCGTGCCCGAGACCTCGGTGTAGAACAAGCGCGGATCGACGATGCGCCAGGCGTAGTTGCCGAAGGCGCGCAGGCGCACGGCGCCGAACTCCTTGTCGCGCACGGTGATGGGCTGCGGCGTGCCCCACTTCTGGTCCACCTGCTGGCGCGTGCTGAAGAAGTACACGTCGCTCTTGAACGGCGACTCGAACAGCTTGTCCCAGTTCTTCAGGTTGGTGAGCAGCGGCAGGTTCTGCGTGACGAGCTTGTGCGTGCCCGCGCCGAACACGTCGGCCACCTGGCCTTCGTTGACGAACATCGCCATCTGCGACTCGCGCACCACGAGTTGGCCGCCGTTCTGGATTTCCATGTCCCGCATGGGGTAACGCCACGCCAGCGTGCCGTCGCCATCCTCGGTCCATTGCAGGACGTCGATGAACTGTTTCTTGAGGAAATCCATCAGGGCCATGGTGGTGCTCCAGCGTCCGGGGACAGAACCGGCGGAGGGCCATCATAGCGACGCGTATCGGCGCCGGCTATGGCCGCCATGGCAAAAATCCATTGGACATGTTAAATGAGAACAATTATCATTTACCTATCCAATGGAGAAAACTGCCATGTCCCGCCTGCGCTACATCGCCCACGACAACCTGCCGACCCTGATGAAAACCGCCACCTACTACGTGATCCACGTCTGTGTGGCCGCGATCGTCGCGTATCTGGTGACGGGCAACCTCTGGGCCTCGCTCACGCTGAGCCTGCTGGAGCCCAGCGTGCAGGCGGTGGCCTTCTTCTTTCACGAAAAAGCCTGGGCGCGCGTGCTCGCGCGGCGGGCTCAGGCCAGGATGTCCAGCAGCGTGCCGGTCGTGGCCTGCGCCATGCGCAGCACAAAGACATTGGCCTTGTAGGCGGCGCTGGCGGCGATCTGCTCGACCGCCTCGTGCTCCAGCGCCACGCCGGGATGGTCGGTGCGCACCACCTGCGCGCTCACGCCCGAGAGCGGCGCCGGTGCCTGCTCGCGCACGCGCTGCGGCGTGAAGCCCGGCGTGTTCATGTTGGCGATGTTGTGCGCGCTCACGTCCATGCGCAGCTGCGCGGCGTGCAGACCGGTTTGCGCGATGGCGGCAAGGGAGGACATGCCCGGCTCATCGGCAGCCTGGCGCAAAACTTGAGGGCTTTCAGCGCCGCGCCTGCGCCCGGTATTGCCCCGGCCCCTCGCCCTGCCAGTGCTTGAACGCGTGGTGAAACGCCGGAACTTCCTGGTAGCCGAGCAGCGCGGCGATGCGTGCGATGGGCAGCTCGGAACCTTCAAGGTAGTGGCGGGCAAGCTCGTGGCGCGTGCCGTCCAGCAGCGCCTGAAAGGCCAGCCCCGCCTGCGCCAGGCGCCGCTGCAGCGTGCGCGTGGACAGGTGCAGCTCGCCCGCCACGTCCGCCAGCCGCACCTCCTCGTGCCCCAGACGGCGCAGCACGCACTGGCGCACCTGCGCCGCGATCGCCGGCTCATGCGGGCGCCGCGCCTGCAGCAGCGCCTGCGCGTGGCGGCTGAGCAGCGGCAGCAGCGCCTGGTCGGCCTGCGGAATCGGCCAATCGAGCACCGCTGCGGGAAAGATCGCGCGGTTGGCCGCGCAGCCCGTGCGCACCTGCGCGCCGCTGGCCTGCGCGATGGCGCGCGCCGTTGCCTCGTCGCAGTGGTGCATGAACTCCAGCTCGAACCCGGTGATGGCGCGCCCCGCAAGCCACTCGGCGCAGGTCTGGATGCCCGCGAACACCGACTCGGTAAGCGCATCGGCCGCCGGATGGCCACCGCAGTGATTGATCCAGCCGTACTCCACCACATCGCCCCGGCGCACGAAGGACGAGCGCCCCAGATCGTGCACCAGCGACTCGAACCGCAGCACCTGCGCCAGCGCCTCGCCCAGCGTCGGGCAGGCCAGCAGCACGATGCCGTTGACGCCGTAGCTCGTGGGCTTGACACTTTGCCCCAGCCGCCAGCCAAAGCCTCGCCCCGCCGCCTGCAGGGCGCACTGCAGCAGCGCCAGATAACTGGCGACGGGCAGGTCTTCGTCGCCCGGCGCCTCGCGCCCGAGCACCTGCGCCAGCGCGCGGTACGGCACGCCGGCGGCGAGCGCCGCATCCCAGAGCGTGCGCGCATACGGCGCAATGACGCGCGGCGCCGGTGCGTTTGGCGTGATCGAACAAGCGGATGGCGGCATGGCGAAATGGCAAACAGGCGGCACGCGCCTACAGTGGCGGGCGCAACCACGGGAGTATGCAGGCATGCGACGCTGGAACGGCTGGGGCGACGAGGCCACCTCGATGGCGCTGGGCGAGGCGGCGCGTGCCATGCTTGCCGAGCGCCTGGGGCCGGGACATCCGACGCCCGATGCGCCGCGCGAGGCGCTGCTCGCGCGCATCCCGGCGCCTCGCCTGCCCGAGCACCCCCTGATCGACCGCACGCCCGATACGCGCCTGGCCGCCGCCTGGGGCGAGAGCTACGCCGACTGGATCCGCAAGCGCCTGGGCCACCTGCCGCCCGTACCCGACGGCGTGGCGCACCCCAGTTCTGATGAAGAGGTGCGCGCACTGCTCGACCTGGCCCACGCCCGGCACTGGGTGGTGATCCCCATCGGCGGCGGCACCAGCGTGGCGGGGCACCTCGATTGCCCGATGGGCGAGCGGCCCGTACTCGCCATCTCGCTCACGCGCCTGAACCGGCTGGTGCACCTGGACACGGCGAGCCAGCTCGCCACCTTCGGCGCGGGCACGCCCGGCCCGCTGGTGGAGGCACAGCTGCGCGCGCACGGCTATACGCTGGGGCATTTTCCGCAGTCGTTTGAATACTCGACCGTGGGCGGCTGGGTCGTCACGCGCTCCAGCGGCCAGCAGTCGCTGCGCTACGGACGCATCGAGCAGCTCTTTGCCGGGGGACGCATGCAGACCCCCGTGGGGCCGCTCGTGCTGCCGACGTTTCCGGCCGCCAGCGCCGGGCCCGATCTGCGCGAGATCGTGCTCGGCAGCGAAGGGCGCCTGGGCATCCTGACCGAGGCGGTGATGCGCGTGACGCGCCTGCCCGCGCACGAGCGCTTTCACGCGTTCTTCCTGCCCGACTGGGCGCGCGCCGAAGAGGCGGTGCGCACGCTGGTGCAGCAGCGCCTGCCGCTGTCGATGCTGCGCCTCTCGAACGCCGTTGAAACCGAGACCAATCTGCGCCTGGCCGGGCACGAACGCGCCGTCGCCTGGCTGGAGAAATACCTGGCCTGGCGCGGCTGCGGCGCGGGCAAATGCCTGTTGATGCTGGGCGTGAGCGCCGACCCCGCCACCGCCCGCCACGCGCTGCGCCAGGCACGCCGCTGGCTGGCGCGCCACGGCGCCGTCTTCGTCGGCCCGGCGCTGGGGAGCAAATGGGCGACGAATCGCTTCAAGGGCCCGTACCTGCGCAACACGCTCTGGGATCTGGGCTACAGCGTGGACACGATAGAGACCGCCGTCGACTGGCCGCGCGTCACGTCGCTGATGCAGGCGATGGAGCAGGCCGCGCGCGACGCCTTCGCGCCCTTCGGCACGCCGGTGCACGCCTTCAGCCATCTGTCGCACGTCTACCCCGAGGGCAGCAGCATCTACGCGCAGTACGTCTGGCCGACGGCCGAGGGGGGGTTCGAGCCCAACTTTGACCGCTGGCGCGCACTCAAGACCGCCGTGGCGGCGCAGATCGCCGCGCACGGCGCCACCGTGAGCCACCAGCACGGCGTGGGTCGCGACCACGCCGCGCATCTGGCGCAGGAGAAGGGCCCGCTCGGCATGGCCACGCTTGCGCGCCTGTGCGAGCAGTTCGACCCGCACGGCATCATGAACCCCGGCAAGCTGCTGCAGGACGGCGGACCATGGTCCGATTGAGCGACGCGCCGCAGGGCGCCTTCCCACCGCGCGAAGCCACGCTGGCGCGCCTCGGTGACGGGATGTGGGACCTCGTCGTGATCGGCGGCGGCATCAGCGGCGCGGGCGTGGCACAGCAGGCGGCGCAGGCGGGCTGGCGCGTGCTGCTCGCGGAGCAGCGCGACTTCGCCTGGGGGGCATCGAGCCGCTCGTCCAAACTCGTGCACGGCGGCCTGCGCTACCTCAAGCAGGGCGACCTCAAAACCACGCTGAACGCGGTGCGCGAGCGCGAGCGGCTGCTGCGCGAAGCCCCGGCGCTGGTGCGCGTGCAGAGCTTTCTCTGGGCCGATTGCGCGCACCGTCCGCCCGGGCGCTGGCTGATGCAGGCCGGCCTCATGGCATATGACCGCATGGCGCGCCAGCACGGCCCCCACTGGGCCGATCTGGCTGCGACGCAATGGCTCGCCCCAGGCCTCTCGCCCGCGGGATTGCGCGGCAGCCTCGTCTTCCACGACGCGAGCACCGACGATGCGCGCCTGGTGCTGCGCGTGCTGCAGGAGGCAAGGCAGCAGGGCGCCGTCACGCTCAACGACCTGGGCGTGAGAGGCGTGCACTGGCAGGGCGGCGGCTTCACCGTGCAACTGCACGATGCGCTCACGGGGCGCGAGCACACCGTGCGGGCGCGCTGCGTCGTCAACACCACCGGCGCCTGGGGCGACCGGCTGCGCGGCGCCGGCCGCACGCTGCTGCGCCCGCTGCGCGGCAGCCACCTCATCGTGCCCTTCTGGCGCCTGCCGGTGGCGCAGGCGATCAGCTTCATGCACCCGGCCGACGGACGCCCGGTGTTCTTCTACCCCTGGGAGGGCGCAACGCTGATCGGCACCACCGATCTCGATCACGGCGACGACCTCGACCAGGAGGCGCGCATCACCGCCGCCGAGGCGCGCTACCTGCTGGACGCCGTGAACGACCAGTTCCCCGATGCGCGGCTCACGGCGGCGGACGTGCTCTCGTGCTTCTCGGGCGTGCGCCCCGTCGTCGCTGACGGGCATGCGCAGGCCTCGCGCGCCACGCGCGAGCATGTGGTGCGCGACGAAGCCGGGCTCATCACGCTCGCGGGCGGCAAGCTCACCACCTTTCGCCTGATGGCGCACGATGCGCTGGCGCTGGCCGCGCGCCACGTGGGCCGCGCCTGGACCGCCAGCGATGCGCCGGTCTTCCAGCCCGCAAGCCGCTTGAACCCGGCACTTTCCCCCGCCGTGCAGGCACGCCTGCAGGCGCGCTACGGCGATGGCGCCGGGGCGCTGTGCGCGGGCGCCACGGCGGCGCAGCTCGAACGCATCGCGGGCACGCCCACGCTCTGGATCGAACTGCGGGTGGCCGCGCGCCACGAGGCCGTGCACCACCTGGACGACCTGCTGCTGCGCCGCACCCGCCTGGGCCTGCTGCTGCCGCGTGGCGGCGAGGCGCTGCTCGATCAGGTGCAGGCGCTGTGCGCCCCGGCGCTGGGCTGGTCGCCCGCGCGCTGGGACGAGGAGCGCCAGCGCTACCGTGCCATCATCGCGCAGAACTACCAGTTGCCGGATATGGGTCAAACCGGCCTCCAGCCCTTGCCAGTCAAGCGCGAGCAGCTACACCCTTCATAGTCATCGCACGATGCCTCCGCCCTGCCTGCTCGCCATCGACCACGGCACGCAAAGCGTGCGGGCGCTGCTGTTCGATCTGCAGGGGAATCTGCTGGACAAGGCGCAGGTGCCGATCACCAGTTACCGCTCGCCCGAGCCCGGCTGGATGGAATGCGAGCCCGAGGACTTCTGGCAGACGCTGTGCACGGCGACGCGCGAGCTCATGGCGCGCACCACGGTGCCACCGGCCTCGATCGCGGGCGTGGTCGTCACCACGCAGCGCGCCGTGCCCGTCACGCTCGACGCCCACGGCCAGCCGCTGCGCCCCTCGATGATCTGGCTGGACCAGCGCCGTGCGGCCCGCGCACCGCGCCTGCCGTGGCAGTGGGAGGCGGCCTTCGCCGCGATCGGCATGCGCGCCACGGTGCGCCACTTTCAGCACGAGGCCGAGGCCAACTGGATCGCGCAGCACCAACCCGAGCTGTGGGCGCGCACCGACAAGTTCCTGCTGCTGTCGGGCTGGCTGCACTGGCGCCTGGCGGGGCGCATGGTCGATTCGGTGGCCTCGCAGGTCGGCTACGTGCCCTTCGACTACAAGCGCGGACGCTGGGCGGGCGCGCACGACTGGAAGTGGCACGCGCTGCCGGTGCGCCGCGCGATGCTGCCCGAGCTCGTGCCCGCGGGCACGGTGATCGGCCGCGTGAGCGCGCAGGCGGCGCTGGAAAGCGGCCTCCCCGAGGGCCTGCCCGTGGTCGCGGGCGCGGCCGACAAGGCCTGCGAGGTGCTCGGCGCGGGGTGCCTGACGCCCGAGATCGGGTGCCTCTCTTACGGCACGGCCGCCACCTTCAACACCACCACCGAGCGCTATCTGGAGGCCACGCGCTTCATCCCGCCCTACCCGGCGGCGATCCCCGGCCACTACAACACCGAAATCCAGATCACGCGCGGCTTCTGGATGGTCAACTGGTTCAAGGAGCAGTTCGGCCAGAACGAGGCGATGGAGGCCGCGCGCCTGGGCGTCACGCCCGAGAGCCTGTTCGACGCCCTCGTGAGCCGCGTGCCCGCCGGGTCGCTGGGCCTCACGCTGCAGCCCTTCTGGAACCCCGGCATCAAGGTGCCCGGCCCCGAGGCCAAGGGCGCCGTGATCGGCTTCGGCGACGTGCACACGCGCGCGCACCTGTACCGCGCCATCCTCGAAGGCCTGGCCTACGCGCTGCGCGAGGCCAGGGAGCGCATCGAGCGGCGCGGCGGCGCGCGCATCACGCGCCTGCGCGTGGCGGGCGGCGGCTCGCAGAGCGACGCGGCGATGCAGATCACCGCCGACGTCTTCAACCTGCCGTGCGAGCGCGCGCACCTGTACGAGACCAGCGGCCTGGGCGCGGCCATCATCGCCAGCGTCGGCCTGGGCCTGCACGCCGATTTCTCCAGCGCCGTGCAGTCGATGACGCGCGTGGGCCGCGTCTTCGAACCCATCCCCGCGCATGTGCACACCTACGAACAGCTCTACCGGCGCGTGTACCTGCGCATGTACGATCGCCTGAAGCCGCTGTACGCCGACATCCGCGCCATCACCGGCTACCCCTCCACCGACTGAAGCCGGGACCCCACGATGTTCCAATCCTCATCCCATGTGGGAGCGGCTTCAGCCGCGAATGGCTCCGTGCAGGCCTTCGCGGCTGAAGCCGCTCCCACGCACCCCATCAAGCGCCTGCTGCTCGCCGCCCTGCTCGCCCTGTGCGCCAGCCCCGCCGCCTGGGCCTGGAGCAACCATGCGCTGGCCTCCTACCGCGCGTACGAGGTGCTGCCCGAAGTCAGCCAGGCCGCGCCCGTCACGGCCGAGCCGCTGGAAGACTTCCTCGCCGACCAGGCCCCCGCCATCGCCCGGCTGATCGATGCGCAGGACACCTGGGCGCGCGCGCACATCGCGCACTATCCGCCGCTGCCCGCCAGCTTGCGCCTGGACCCTGACGTGGCCAGCCGGGGCCAGCAGGCGCTGCGCAAGGCGTTTTTGATGGCGCTGCGCGTCTCGCCCGAAAGCCGCCTCGCGCTGTACGTCCAGCCCGACCCCTGGGGGCCTGAGCCCACGGCAGCGCGCATGCCGCACGACGCCGTGAGCGCGCTGCCGCTGAGCGCCGGAGACAGCGAAAAGCACCGCTTCGTGCGCCTGGAGCCGGGCGAGAAGGTGGCACCGCTCACCGTGCTCGCCAGCGCCAGCGACGAGCCCGACTACGGCATGGACGTGAACCTCTGGGAAGACAGCCCCTCCGCCTGGGGGCCGCTCTACGGCTTCGGCAAGCTGCCGTTCGGCAACCCCAGCCTGAGCTTCGCCACGCAGGCGCCATTTCACATGGGCTACTACCACGAGTCCGCGCTGATCTACGCTGCCGCCAGTTTTCTCAAGCGCACCTACCCCGAACTGCGGCTGCACCAGTACATGGGCCTTGCCGAGCTCGCCTTCCGCAGCGGCCATCCGTACTGGGGCTGGCGCTTCGCGGGCCTGGCGTCGCACTACGCGCAGGACCTGACCCAGCCCTACCACGCGAGCCTGGCGCCAGGTTTTTCCACGGCGCGGCTCATCGGCATTCAGTTGCTGGCGGCGCTCGGCCTGCCCACGAGCAAGAACGACATGGTGGTGCTGCTGTCCAACCGCCACTTCGTGCTCGAACGCTACGAAAGCCAGATGATCCAGGCCAGCGCCAGGGCGCACCAGACCACGGCGCTGGAGAACGCGCTGCACGACACCACAGCCGACGCGAGCTATGGCGCGTGGAACGACGACACACTGCGCGATGTGATTTCGCTCGAATCGTCGTCGCTGGGCGAGGCGGTCACCGCGCAGATGCTCGCCTCCGTGCCCTCGAAGTACGTGGACGACCCAGGCTTTGACTTCGGCGTGCACGCCAGCCGGATCGACCTCATGGCCGAAGTCGCTCGCCAGGGACCGGCATCGCGCGCGGCGCTGGAGGCCAGCATCGCCACGCTCATGCGCCACTTCGGCGCGCACAGCCGCAACCTGGTGCGCGCCATCCTGCAACCACCGCGCCAGCCCTGAGGCACGTGCGGGCCCGTCATCACCCGCCCACGAAAAAGGGCACACGGCGAACCGCGTGCCCCTGCGTCTGACGGCCGGCAGTGGCCGGCCTCATCGCGTCATCCGATCAGGACTGATAGCCGCTGGCCGGACGGAAGCCGTGGGTCAGCGCTTCACGCGTGGCTTCGCGCACCTGCGCACGGCTCAGATCGCTCGTCATGGCCGTTTGAGCCACCGGCAGATTGCCCGCGAGCGGCGCCTGTGCTGACACAGTGGCACGCTGCACCTGGCTGGTGCCCGCGGCGACGCTCTGCGCCTGGAAGAAGGGTGCTTCACCCGCGGCAGGCTGCGAGCCCGCGGCAAAAGCGGTGCCGGAGGCGAGCAGCACGGCGGCGATGGAAGCAAAAGCGAAATTCTTGCGGATCATGGTCTTTCTCCTGAAAACGTGACAAGCCAAATAAAAACATTCGGTCAATGGGTGGCCTGAGCCACTTCCCTTACCGGAGGAGCGCTGTGGCGCCCTTCGATGACTCGTAGTGTGCGGGTTTCCCCTAGTTTTTAAAAGACTGGTTTTTGAATTTGATTGTTTCCAATATAGAAACAATTGCCAATCGAAGGATTACACAAACACTGACCGGCCCGAGCGCAGCCTGGGTGAAGCCCTGTGACTTCGAAGTCGTCGAACGCACCACCACGTCGCCCACGCACTCTGACTGTGTGTAACGCCGAGTTGAGCGATGATGCTCAGGTCACAACAATCGATCACGCGAGGAGATTGCCAACCCCATGACGAATCACCGTTTCGCCGAACAGGAAGCCAGGGTCGCCGTCCTCGTGGACTGCGACAACACCACACCCGAAATCCTCGAGTACACCCTGCGCGTAGTGGCTCAGTTCGGCCGCGTCGTGCTTCGGCGAGGCTACGGCAACCATGCCACGCTGGCCAACAAGTGGCAGGAGGCATTGGTGAAACTGGCATTCACACCCTGCCTGCAATACCAGTACGCCGCCGGGAAAAACACTTCGGACATCGCGTTGGCGCTCGATGCGATGGAAGCCCTCTTCGATCAACGCGCTGACACTTTCTGCCTGGTCACGAGCGATTCAGACTTCGCCCACCTTTGCCGCAAGCTGCGCGAGCGCGGCGCCATCGTGCACATCGTTGGAGAAGCCAAGACACCTGCTGCGCTGCGCAACGCGAGCGATCAATTTTTCGAGTGGACAAAAGCACCACCGGTCTCGGAAGAAACCCCTGCTCCAGCCGCCTCAGCCCTCGCAAAAAACGGTGACAAGGCCGACGCTGCGAAGCCAGAACCAGAAAAACCGGTGCACAAGCAGCGCCCCATGTTCGTGGTGGAAGCCGTCTCTTTGCTCGCGGCGGACACTCAAGAGGGCAAAGTCAGCGTCGGTGGGCTGGGTTCTTACCTAAAACGGGCTGACCCTTCGTTCTCACCCAAGAACTATGGCCATTCCGGCCTGCTCGACATGCTCAAGACCTACGATCTGCTGACGGTCAATCAGGAACCCGGCGGACACTGGACAACACAATTGGCAGTGACGCCATCGACCTGAATCTGAACCGATCCCACCAGGCGACAAAATGTAGACGTACCCATAACCCGGGATTTTTGATCCTTATAAATCAATCACTTGCGGCCACGGTGGAAGAATAAGGCTGGACAAGTGGAACCATAAGGTGGGATTTCCTTAGCGCAACGGGGCGGGGCCTTGTAGTTGGCGCCGATTGCGAGCGCCCTCACCCATCACCTCACCCATGGAGACGCCCTATCACCCCTAGCAGGCTGCTGAAATACTGGTTTGCCCATCGGCTGCCAAGAACATAGACCGCTCAAAACGGGCTACAAGCGATTTTTTCGAACCTGGCAAGGGGGGAGGCACCCTCAAAGTTGTCATTTTTCGAGCCCACCGGCAGTATTTCAGCAGCCTGCTAGTGGTAACAGTTCGCCCACCAAGCACTGGGCTAACCCGTCAATTGAAAACACAATTGATCACACGTAGTTGTCAAGACGAAATCGCCGCAAGTCGCACCACGAATCAGCGAACAGCCGGTTACAAGGGCCTTGTTCAGGGTTGCAGTAACCCTCAGCGAAACAACGAATCAAGAACGGCTCTGCCGATACTTCCCTGCGAACTGGAACCTGTTGAAAGGTCGGCACGAAAGCGGACTGCAGATACTCGCGAATCGCTGGGTTGGTCAGGAGCCGGCACATCATCCATAGCAAAGACAGCCAGACTACGCTCGGCGTAGGACGGGTCAAATCGGCGATCCAAGCGCTCCGAAAAATCGTTCCCTAATGCGGCAGCAATGCTCTCCCAAAGCTTCTGTCGCAGTTGCGGCTCGCCGGATACGTTGGCTTCAATCTCGTTTGCCAGGTCGACCACTCCTACACCACCATTTAAGATCTGCAGCAAGATCGATGCTACGTAGCCCGTCCCACCAAGTGGTGATTTCAACTGTTCGAGCGCAAAGTCGTGCTGTCGTAGCTCTCCAGCGGTGGCCTTCACTTCAAGGCACCCTGAAGGCCACGAGAAGTCGAAGCGCTCAAACTGATCCGCGTGCCAGCAACGTAGTGCCTGAGGGATGTTTTTGCTCTTCGCAATCACAAAGAGTTCGGCCCAGAGGCCAGTCACTTCACGATTACTCGGCCGGCCCAGCGATCTGAACAGATCTAGGAGAGATTGAAGGCAGCGCTGTAGGTCCGGCGTAGTTGCGCTAATCGGCAATTGCTCTGCAGCGGCGGTGAGACACCGGATGAATATTTCATGGAGTTCTGGCGCACCGGCATCACAGGAAATGACCGCGAATTGATCTTCGACTGCGGCACCATTTGTTGTAACCCGACACGTGCTGTGAAATTGCACGTCAACATACTTGAGCTCGATAGCTGGGGAGTAGATCGCAGGGCTTGAGTCCCGCAATAGGAAAACAGGGCTACCATCGTCTCCCTTGGCTAGGAAATCCCCCCGGGGACCAGGCAGCGGAAGTGCCGAGAAGTCAACGAGCGACGTGGCTAACGGTAGCGCTTGGAACGACGCGAAAAGACTCAATTAGCGTTCCTCAATGAGAAGTGACTTACGCAGCTTTTCGGGTACGTTGAGGGCGAACCAGGTCACATCATGGATGTCAGCTGCGGCGTGATTTCGTTGCTGCCTGCCTAAGTCGAACCTGCGCAACTGAAGACTGATACGGTCTTTGAAGCAATGGTCGCGATCATTCACCGTTCCAGCACTCTGACTAAAGTATTGGTTGATGGGTGCATATCGATGAACGGCCTTCAATCCGTGACCTTCTACTCGAGTGCGGTAGCCAACTGTCATGCGATTCATCAGGAATACGTCTACCTTAAGCGTATCGTCCTTTGCACGGAGGGCACCCAACGCAATGAGCATGGCGCTGTGCTCTTCAGAATCGTGCGCATCACCAACTCGCACATCAAGCAAGAAATCCTCAAGTACTGCTCTCAACGGGACGCCTTCAATAAGGTCATGTGGCGAACTTGTCATGCCCTTGATCACCGTGGCCGCATTGACCGGCTTTCCATAGGCTTGGATCCACTTGGGCACTACCCGTGCCAGCAACGAGCGGTTGTCGGTGGCAGCAGCATCGTCATTCTGCATCGCAGAAGGAACGAGCCAACCGTTGACCGGAATTCGCCGTGTCCCCAGCCCTATGACGTTGGCACGCGTCGGCTTTAACAATGCCGTGAGGATGAAATCCCTGCGCCAGTCGGAAAGGGGCCTGCCACGGTTTTTAGCCAGCGCCTCGCGCACAAACTCCTCGTGCTCGATGTATTCGGTAAAGGCAGCCTGGACGGTTGACTGCAGATAGACTCGGCACAGCCCCAAATAAGGCAATTTGTAACCAAAAAAGCGCGCTCGCTGCTGCAAAGTATCTGCAGCCGGTGAAGTTCCGAGTTGACGCGGCATGTAGGTGGTGCAAAGCCCCTCAACTGTGTAGCCACGGTCAAGCTTCGCTCCGCCGACAAGCACCCAGTAGCGCGTGGCTTTCCAGTTGACCTTCTCTTGGGCGTCTTTTGTGCCATTGACTTCAACGATATTGAGTTCGTCGAAAACCTCATCCACGAGTTCGGCCATGAGTTCGGACAGCGATCGGAGGCCGGGGAATGTCTTGAGAAGCGATGCGTACTCGTTCTTGAAGAGCGCCTCCGCTTTCGCCGGATTGCTGGCTTGGTAGACCGTGACCGTCGACTTCAACGTCTTCCAACCCCTATCGAGCCAAGCCTTATATTGCTTGTGCGATGTCGTGGCAACAGCGGGGTGCACCATCATCGATCGGTTGCGATCCTTGGGCCTTGGCCCACGTTGACGCGTTAGCGAATGGTGCGCTGCTACCAGCAAGAAGGATCGGAACGCTTCGAGTAGGGTCTTGGGTGGACTCAAGAGAGGGCGTGCCAGTGTTGGCACCTGAGCGGTCGGAATGTCAACGACAAGACCTGGAACCCCTCCGAAAAACGCAACGCCGCCGGTATACGCATCCCCCGGGGTCACCAATTCGGCGAAGGTGGGATTCAAAAAATCAGTCTGCGCCAGCAGCAACATTGCCTGAGGCGTAGCTGTGTACTGCAAATACGAGTGATGTGGCAAGACCGCTCGAAGCATCAGGATAGATTTGTAGGTTGTGCTGACGTCCGTAACGGCCGCTAGACGAGCCTTAATTCGAGCTGCCTTGGTGTTCAGACTCGCTTGATCGCTCTCGTCGTCGATAATGAGGCAGGGGACATCGGCGAGGCTGACACTACCCAGGGTATTGGCCAATTTTTCAATGTGTCCGCCATGCTTGAGGACCGTGATAAGCACGGATTTTTTCGTCGGTTTTCTTCGCCAAGCAGACACCCTGCTTTCAATTTGCGACTTCTGGTTTTTCGCGGGATTGTGAAGGTGATACCAATTCTCGTCACCGTCGTCGATGCCGAAGTCCTTTTTCAACCGCTCCTCAGATTGATCCAGAAGATTGTTCTTCGTGCCTGCCAGCACGATGACAAGACCATAGCCATTGTCGCGCGCCAGCGCAATGACCGTCTCGAATGACAGTGTCTTGCCACTCTGTACGTAGCCTACTACTAGGCCGGTCTCAGAACTCCCCGTTTCGTTGGGCGGAAGGCATCGTCCGAGGATGCGCTGCGCCTCCTGCAGGACAGAATTCGGGCCAACCGTCAGGTCGTCATAACTTGGACCATTAGGGTCCGCCGACTTGCTCCCCAAGAAGCCCTGTGTGAACTCCCCCTGCTCAGGTGTCCAGCGGAGAGGTGGCTTGATGTTCTTGAGCACTTTGATTGCCGTAGTCATCGGTTTCCAGCGCAGCTTGACTCAAGGCGCCGCGCATTAGCAAATTGAAGTGGAGAAGCACTGTTTCGGGGACAGCTTCCGTAAGATCTTCAGCGAGTACCAGCGATATACATATCGCGGTAGCCACCCGTAAAAAGAGTTCGATATTTTCGTTATTCGTCCCGAGAAATTCGCTCGAGAAGGGATGTGCAAGCGCCAATTCGATAACCAACCGGCGTGTATCGTCTAAATCGCCGAGCAACGGGTCTTGTTTTGCCAACGAAACCCAGTCTTCGCGAGCCGGGTCGACGGACGTACGAATAGTGATGACCCAATCGTAACACCCGTCGTTGACGCTGACGGTGCGCTCAGACGCTTGCAGTTCACTATGCCCCAATGTTACGGGCAGCGGTGGGGCCTCCGTCGGGTTCGCCTTCGCCTCGACCAACACTGGACCCACTTCTGTCTCAATGTAGTTTGCCACGGACGCAGTGGCTGCAGCAGCTTGCTTTTCAATATTCTTCTTCGATGGAAGTGCGCGATAATTTTCCGCCTGAGCCAGCAGGTCCATCGGTGCCTTCTCGAGTTCTTCTTTCAACAACTCAAGGAAAACATCCTCGTATTTGTCCCAGCGAAAGCCGTCCTTTGTATGACTGACCTCGAAGCCCTTTATGTGCAGTTCGCCGAACAGGCGCTGATACAAGAAGCTATTGGTTTGTTTGAAGATAAAGCTTGGGCGATAGGTGTTGTCATGACTGCCTTCTATCAAGCGTTCACGCCGGAACAGTGCGAAACCGGCAAAGGGTGTCGAACCTTTTTCGCGCAGCGCGGCAAACCCGGTCACCTCTTGCCCCTCACCAAAATCGAACTCGATTTTCTTACGCCATTCTATGAACTCAGTATCCGTGCCTTGCGCTGGTACACCGGGAGTGATGTACCGTGGCGCCGTCAGGATGTCTGCTGTTACGTAGGTGAGCGGTTCGTCATTGAACCGCAACTTCATCCGACCATCCCTGAGGAACACTCGGTAGATACTCGCCAGATGGTCTTTGATTTTTCCTAGAGTCCGGCCTTGAGGCACATGGTGCAGACCCCGCAATGTAACCACCGTGTAATGGGCTGGCAAGTTCCCGATATCACGGGCCTCCGTATTCAGGCTCTCAATCTTGTTGTCGACAATGTGGCGAATGTCAAAATTAATTGTGCGCTCAAGCGCCTCGCCGATAGCCTTGGTTCGGACACTCCACTTTTCAGAAAACCAGCACGCAGCGCTTTTCATGCCCATACCGAATTCGGATAATCCAGTTCTGATCGTAGGCACCTGGGCAGCTCGGAAGGCGCGCGGAAAATCGACACTGGATATGCCTGCAGCGTTATCCATGACAACAATGAGACCGGGGCCGTTGGTCTCAATTCGGACATCAACTTCAAGGCGAAAGTCCACGCCGTGTAAGGCTTCTAGGGCTTCCTTGTTGGTCAAATAACTCTGCAATGAATTATCTATGAACTCCGCTAGAGCAAACCAAGCTTTATAATTTAGGTGCCGCAACACCGAAAGCATCGTGACCTCGGGGCGAATTCCAATCGACTCGGTGAGATGGGCATTCGATGCTTTTTCAATCACGCTGACATCGCCTCAATTTTGATAAAATTTTCACTTTCGACGAACTGCGGCTGAATCGCCAACAGCGCTCTCGCGACCTTTTCTACCACATTGGAATTCACGGCATTGCCTAGTGCAGCGAAGGCCTTGGAGGTGCTTTGTGGCAGTGCCTTCAAACTCTCCATGCTCTGCAAACGTGCGCACTCTCGTGGCGTCATGTACCGCTTCTCCCAGCCGATGATGGGCACTTGCGTGTCGGTCATGGCAATCAAACTAGGAGCCGTAGTGCGCCGCTTCACGCGCACGCCTGACGCTCTAAACTGGATGACATGATCCCAGATACTCCGCTTGCCGCCCTTGATATTCCATTCAAATTTTTGCAGGCTGGACGGGAACTTCAAAATTTTTGGAAGCCATGGGTCTATCCATACCCTGTTGTCATTATAGAACTGTCGATTCTGTCGAATGAAATTTTGCTTCCACTTGGGGAAAATCATATCTTCAGTTCTTGCATGACTAGGCAGTGCCTCCCAACGCCCCTCTAATGTTTTGAATGTGCCTATTTTGCTTCCGTGACTTCCTTTGAAACCTGTCAGACCGTCCTTGTCGTAGAACTTCCGTAATGCATATGGAGTGGTTGTTTCATACGGATATGTGGCGCCCCATTCCATCGACCATAAAGGAAAAGACGGTAGCTCAACGTGCTCTGGGCAAGCCTTTAAAAAATCATTCCAAGTTTCCAGGCATTCTTTTACCTGCGCAGACAGTTGTTTGGCATCGCTCGGATTGTCATCAAGTACCGATTCAATATTGGTTTCATCCTTGCTAGGTTTTGGCCAGACAAAATCGTCAAGCGGCAAAAGAGAGCCTACGATGTAAACACGTTCACGAATCTGTGGAATGCCAAATTGATGGGGAGAAAACCGCTCGGCACGGATGTGGTAGCCCAAACCTTCGCTTCCAATGCCTAAGATTTTCTGTATTTTTGCCCATGTTCGTCCTTCGTCATGCTTGAGAAGATTAGGGACATTTTCAAGGATGAAGTAGGTTGGCCTCTTCATCTCGAGAATTGCAGCGACGTTAAAAAACAGATTGCCCTGCTCAGTGCACTCGAAGCCAAGCTGTTCGCCGGCCTTTGAAAAAGGTTGGCAAGGGAACCCCGCAGTAAGCACGTCATGGTCAGGAACCGCAGCAGGACAGATCTTCGTAATATCGCCTACAGGTCTCAGACCATGGTTTTTTTCATATAGGTCGCGTAGGTGCTCTTTCCATTCTGCAGCAAAGACACATTTGCCCCCCATACGAGAGAGCGCTAAATGAAATCCACCTAATCCAGCAAAGAGGTCGATAAATTGAAACGTTTGCATCTTTGTTACGCGGGATTTCAGTTTCAGTAATCCGACGACGCATTCACGCCGCCTCATATTCCCCTCCTCCGATAAATCGGCATTTGCGCCGCACGGTTGGCAGCACACGTAAGAAGAAGTGTATATGTATACAGTATTTCCCACCTCTAGTCAATGAGTATTACATCCAACCTACTCCTCAAGCATTCGTGATAACGATGCTCTAGTTATCCTGGCGCAACTTGACCACCACGAGAGACTTCTCACCCCACACTGCGGTTGAAGCCTACCTGGATTTGGCAAACCGCTTCATTGTGTACCACAACACATGCCATCCACAAGAAGCGGGCGCATCGGAGACAGCGGCGTATCTGGGCTGCAGCGCTCACCCCACCGGCACAAACAAGTCCCACCCAGCCTTCGCCCCAATCACCGCCAGCCTCCCCAGATCAGCCATCCTGAGCAAGGCTCCGCGCTGGCTTCCATTTGGGAGCGTCTTCGCCCCCACAAGCTCAACGCCGGTCAGTAGCTGCGCCAGCGCCGAAGCCTTCTTCCCCATGGCCCGGGCCAGGTCCGCCAGCGGGATATAGCTCTGCCTGAATGCCAGGAGTTGCTGCGGCAATACCACCCGGCAGGGCTGCCCCCTAAGTTCTATGGTCTCACAGCCAAGCAAGCCCTCATCCATCCAGTTGGCAATGCTCTCCCACTTCCAGCCCGTCGCCTTGGCAAGCTGCTGGATCGACATCCCGGCTTCAAGCACCGGCGTGCCAAAGTAGCGTTTCACTTCTGAGAGTCTGAAGGCCATATCTCCCAGGGTTTTGGCTCGTTGGGTGGCTTTCAGCTCACCGCTGGCTATGGCCTGCATCAGCGCCTCAATCGCCCGCTTGTCTCCCATGCGCCGACTGGTGAATTGCGCCCAGGTGAGCATCGCTTGCTCTTTTTCCTCTTCTACTGCCTCTTCCGTTTCTTCCTCCACCGCATCTGGCTCGGCACACTTGCAGACACGGTCATACAGCTCTACAAGAGACTTCCTGTTCACAGGTCCGCCTTTGAGGATGTCTTCCCTCCAGCGGATATCCGATTCAACGACACCCGCAGCCTTCATGCGCTCAAGTACCGCAGGGGTGACGGCAGCGAGTTCGCAGGTGGCCTGATCCGTGAGCCAGCCAGAGCGCTCCTTTTGAATCCGCTCCACCTCGGCGTTGGGCACCTCATAGAGCTGGCCCCTGGTTCCCATGCGCTTGGTGCGGTACTCGCACTCCTCCCTCTGCAGGGCATCAAGCATGCGCGAGATGCTCACTCCTATTGCCTTGGCGGCATCGGGTGAGCGCACATACCGGATGGTGTCCTCGGCCATGGCCTTGGCCGAGTCCATGCCGAGTACGCAATCGGATTTGTCTGCGGCCACGTCGATGACGGTCTGCAGCAAGGGCTCAAACGCCGTGCCCTGGCAGGTTTTCCTCAAGGAGATGTACCACTCGCCCAGCAGGGTATTCAAGGTGCGGGCGTCCTTGCGACCGGCGGCAATGCGCTTTTCCACATGGGCTCTGAGGCCTAGGGGC